>Ga0255336_100245_pt1 | contig 110213 bp, 75 predicted proteins | sample MeOH1_35cm_T3_17_FD_189102 | JGI IMG/M metagenome (GOLD analysis project Ga0255336, IMG submission 189102) | Sandy soil microbial communities from University of British Columbia, Vancouver, Canada - MeOH1_35cm_T3_179 | ecosystem: Engineered > Artificial ecosystem > Sand microcosm > Unclassified ...
ACAATGTTTGCCCAGAAATGGGCCGAGGGGTTGATACTCCCATGCCTGAATATCGCGAGCGGACCAGTCGTTGAGCAGACTGATTCCGAAGAGATGCTGCTCCGCTTCATCGAGAGAGACAGGCTGGCCAAGTCGATTGGACCGACCGATATAAAGCGCGAGTTCCAACTCAAAATCTAACGCCTTTGTGGGGCCGAAGGATGGCTGTCCGCCGGGCGTGGAAGGAGAGCCCTGTCCCTTGGGGCGGACGACAGGAGTGTTACTTGAGACGATCGAAGAGGCGCGACCATGATAGCCGATGGGAATGTGCTTATAGTTAGAAAATAATGGCTGGTCAAGACGAAAGAGAGCCCCTACGCGACTGGCGTGATATATCGATGCGTAAAAGTCTGTGTAGTTAGGTATATGTACTGGATTGTGCAGAGTCGCACTGTGTAGGGAGCGAAGTGCTTCGCTGACGCTTTGTTGAATTGCCGGAGATGCAGTTGCCTCGAGAAGTGTTGTGAGCGTCTCACGGAGAGTCTTCCAGGCTTGCGGGCCAAGAGACATCAGCGGGTTGAGAATGGGGGCACTACACGCCGAGACGAGGTCGGATGGCAACAAACCCGCTACAGCACATTGATGAAGATCGAGGAGTTGAGAGCCAATAGCCACGCACAGGTGATGCTCGTCGTCGATCTCGAAGGCTCCATAGGGGAGATGCGTTATTGGAAAATCCGTGGCCGGATCGTTGGCGGAAGGGAGCCAGCTTTGAACCGCTGAAGAGAGTCGCTTGGCCATGGAGCATGATAGCTCTAAAAAGAAAAGACCCGCTTTTCGACGGGTCTTTGTATCGCGGTTGATTCTCTACTGGTTAACTGTGATCTGGTGCTGCTCAAGCGTGGTTTCATCGTCGTCGCATCCCTCAGGGCGCGGTCTGGGACGCGAACTAAAGCGTACCAGGATGCCTTTCACGACGACATAGAGAACCGGGATGAAGAAGAGGTTCAGGACCGTTGAAAGGATCATGCCACCGACGATGGCCGTACCAACAGAGTGACGTCCGAGAGCGCCGGCACCAGAAGCAAAGTACAACGGCAGAACACCCAGAATGAAGGCGATCGATGTCATCAGGATGGGGCGAAGACGAAGCTCGGCAGCGATAACTGCGGCCTCAACAACTCCCTTGCCATGTTCGATCTGCTGCTCCGCAAACTCGACGATAAGAATAGAATTCTTGGCGGACAGACCGATCAGCATGACCAGACCGATCTGAACATAGACGTCGTCGACCAGTCCTCGTGCCGAAACCAGCCCCAGAGCTCCGAGAACGGCCATGGGAACTGCGAGCAGAATGATGAAGGGTAGTACCCAGCTTTCATATTGAGCTGAGAGCGTTAGGTAGACGACCAGCAGTCCTAATCCAAAGATGATTACTGCCTTGCCACTGGATTCGATCTCTTCCAGGGCAAGACCGGTCCAGGAATACATCATGCCCTGAATCTTGTTCTTCTCGAAGAGCTCCTGCATTTTCTCAAGGCCCTGTCCAGAGCTCAGCCCCGGGGCTGCTGCTCCATCGATCTCAGCAGCTCGGAAGATGTTGTAGTGATAGATCACCTGTGGTCCCGATGTCTCCGTGATGCTGACGAGATTATCGAGCGGAATCATCTGACCGCCGTCAGAACGGACGTAGAACTGACGAAGGTCCTTCGAGTTTTTTCGGAAGTTCTGATCGGCCTGAACATAAACACGATAAGAACGATTGTTGAAGTCGAAGTCGTTGACGTAGCTGGAGCCCATGTATGTGCCAAGCGCAGAGGTAATCTGAGCTAACGGAACTCCAATGGACTTCGCCTTCTCGCGGTTGATGGTAACAAAGAGCTGCGGATCGTTCGACGTATAAGGCGTGTAGAGGCCGACGAGACCGGAGCTTGGATCGCGGCTCTGGGCAACCATCGTATGAGCGACACGATCGATATCGCCGAAGGTGTTGCGCCCCTGGTCCTGCAGCATGAACTGGAAGCCACCGACCGAACCGATGCCTTGAATGGCAGGCGGTTCAAAGGCAGCGACGAGGCCTCCGGGGACCTGAAGCAATTTGGGTGCGAGCTCTGCCACGATATCGTGAGCGGAGTGGCCGGGGCCCTTCTTGCTGCGTTCTTCAATCGGCTTGAGTGGAGCAAAGATAATGCCGGCATTCGGCGAGCTTCCGCCAGTGAGCGAGAATCCCATGACGGAGAAGGTGCCGAAGACATCGTCGTTTTGACGAATGATGGCGGAAGCACGATCCGCTACTTCGGTGGTATAGGCGAGCGAGGCCCCCGGAGGCGTCTGCACAATATTGATGAAATAGTTCTGGTCTTCGGATGGAACGAAGGCCGTCGGGACATGGTTGTACATGTATACCGTGCCCGCGAGACCAGCCGCGAAGAGGAGCAGCATGACGATGCGGAGCTTGACCACGTGCGTTACGAGATAGGCATACAAGGAAATTATCTTCTGGAGAAACTTCTCGAAGAGACCGAGAAGACCACCATGAACTCGCTCGGGACGAAGAAGAATCGCCGCCAGCGCTGGCGAGAGAGTAAGTGCATTGAAGGCTGAGATCGCGATTGAGAAGGCAATGGTCAGCGAAAACTGCTTGTAGAGGATACCTGTTGTTCCCGGGAAGAAGCTGACCGGGATAAAGACCGAGATGAGCACAAGCGAAGTCGCAATAACAGCGCTGGTCACCTCAGCCATAGCATCGGAGGTAGCACGGTGACTGTCACAGTGCTGCTCGTGAATATGACGCTGTACGTTTTCGATAACGACGATGGCATCGTCGACAACAAGTCCTGTCGCCAGCGTGATGCCGAAGAGCGTAAGCGAGTTGATAGAGAAGCCGAAGATTTTAATGAACGCAAAGGTTCCAACAAGAGAGACAGGAATCGTTGCGGCTGGAATGATCGTCGCGCGCCAGTCCTGAAGGAAGAAATAGATGACGATGATAACAATGACGATCGCTTCGATGATGGTATGAACGACCTCTTTGACGGAGTCGCCGACGACGGTAGTCGTATCGAAGGCAACAATGTATTCGAGGCCCGGGGGGAAGGACTTGGCAAGATCCGCAAGCACGGCCTTGCACTGGCGATCGACCTCAAGCGCATTCGCATTCGAAAGCTGCTGAACGCCGAGACCGACGGCATCTCCACCTGAGAATTTCAGGCTGGTGTCGTAATTCTCAGCCCCCACTTCCGCATGACCAACATCCTTGAGCAAAACGAGGCCGCCAGTAGTGGGCGAGTTTTTCAGAATGATATTTTCAAACTCACGTGGATCGGAGAGACGCCCTACGACACGTACCGCCATCTGATACTCTTGCGAGTTGTCCGACGGAGGGCGCCCCAGCTGTCCGGCGGCGACCTCAACGTTCTGTTCCGAGAGCGCATTCGTTACATCCAGAGCAGTAAGACCACGAGCCGCCAGGCGCGCAGGATCGAGCCAGACGCGCATGGCGTACTTGCGCTCACCAAAGATGACGACATCGCCCACGCCGGGGACACGTTTCAGAGCATCCTTTACGTAGACATCCAGGTAATTTGAGATGAATGCCTGCGAGTATTTACCGTCGCGTGAAAAGACGCCGGCAGCGAATACAAAGTTACTGTTCGCCTTGGTGATCGTAATACCGGTCGCATTGACGGTTGCAGGAAGTCGGCCTTGTGCAGAGGAGACGCGATTTTGCACGTCCACGGCTGCGATTGAAAGATCGTAGCCCGTGCGAAAGGTGATCGTGATTGTCGAAGTACCGTCATTCGAGCTGGTCGAGCTCATGTAACGCATACCCTCGACACCGTTGATCGCAGTCTCCAGAGGAATGGTGACGGCCGACTCTACAATCTGCGAATTGGCACCGATGTAGTTGCTGGTAACAACGACCTGAGGCGGTGCGAGCTGCGGATAGAGAGAGATAGGAAGAGTGGGAATGACAACCGCGCCGGCAAGAACGATGAGCAGGGCGCAGACCGTAGCAAAGATCGGGCGGCGAATGAAAAAGTCGACGAACAAGATATACCTCTCACCAGCGCGGCTGGCGCCGGGGGTAACACGAACGATCTTCGCGGCATTCCGTGGTGGAGGAACGCCTTACGAAGAGATAATCACGTCTCATCCAGCCCTTAGCCCATCGGCTGGACGGGAACTCCATCCTGCAGGAATTGAAGTCCTGAAACGATCACTTTGTCGCCGGACTTCAGCCCCTGCAGCACAGGATAGTCGTTGCCGATTACCTCTCCCAGCGTTACAGGAACCTGACGAGCGGTATATCCTCCATCCTTTGGCGTAGCCACAAAAACAAAGGGCTGTCCTCCGATACGCGTAACCGCAAGCACAGGAACCACAGGTGTTGGGTTCGTGTTCCAGGTGACACGGGCCTTAACCAGTTGTTCCGTCCGAAGCCCTTTTGCGCCCCGAGGGATAGGAGCCTTGGCCAGGATGCTTTGCAGTCCGTTCTCTACCTGCGGAGAGAGGAAGTTAATTGTCGATTTGACCAAGCTCTTTCCATCCGAATCGACAATCTCCACAGGAAGCCCGGTCCTCACCTGCGCGGCACGCTCAGTTGGGATGTAGATATAAGCCTCAAGCTCGACATTCTCATCAAGCGTCGTCAACACCGTTGTTGACGACACATAATCGCCGATGTGAACTGGGATATCACCGATCACGCCTCCGAAAGGAGCACGAATCTGGTAATAAGCCAGTTGCTGCTTCTGCGTCTCTGTCAATGCGGAGTTCGCATCGAAGTCGGCCTTTGAGTTCTCGTACGCCTGAGTGGCCTGATCGAACGCGTCTCGAGATACAACGCCGGCCTCGTAAAGCTTTTGCTGGCGATCAAGTTCAATCTTGTTGTAGTCGTACAGAGCCTTCTTCTGCGCCTGGGTTCCCTGTTGCGACTGCACCGTAGCCGACTGCTTCAACGGATCGATCTGCATCAGAATCTGACCAGGCTTAACGATATCTCCTGATTTGACATAGATCCGGGTAAGATTGCCGTCAACCTGGGGCTGCATTGTTGCCGACCTTCTGCCCTTGATGGTCGAGACATAAGTGTCGGAGGTAGGGACCGGAGAAAACGTCACCGGAGCAACCTTAACAGGCATTGCTTGTGGGGTAGCTGCTGCCACCACTTCATGCTTACAACCTGCAAGCGGGACAGTGAAGGTCGCGCACGCAGCAAGCAAAAGGGTCAGCTGAATCTTTGAAATATTGGAAGATCTGATCTCGGACAAGGTATTTCTCCTTACAAAGGGCACCACGCTACAGAGCTACTTTTCTCATCCCGGTCGTCCTTCGGAAGATTGGACGAGGAATGACTGCGCAGGATGCTCAAAATCTCAACCTAATAATAATTACTTTGAATTTCCAGTTAGATGCTCTTCATCCCTGAAAGAGGCGCAAAATAATATAAGCTCAATATTTTCCACATTCTTTATGGCTTATTCTTCAACCTCGGAATTCTGAGAGAAGGAAAAAGGATTGAAGTTCTCATGCCGGTCGAAGGCATCCGATCCCTCGGCCCGCTTGAGCCAATGAATTACCAGATAGGTTAGGGGAGTCGCCAAAACTTCATAACCTACCTTCAGCAGGTAGCCCGTCAGTATCATATTCCCCAGGACGCTGAGGGGAACAGTGCCTCCAAAGGTAAGTAAAACGACAAGCGTCGTATCGACTGCCTGTCCTACGACAGTGGAACCGATCGTGCGTGTCCATAACATATGCCCATCGGTCAATAATTTGAGCCGGGCCATGGTGTATGAATTGGCAAATTCGCCGGCCCAAAAGGCTGCGAGGCTAGCAGCAAGAATTCGAGGGATAAAGCCGAACACAGTCGCGAAAGCGTGCTGGTTATGCCAGCCAGGCGCTGGCGGAAGTGCAATGGTAATGGTTCCCATCAAATAGAGGAGAGCTGTACCGAAAAATCCCAGCCAGATGGCGCGTCGAGAGGCCGCAAAGCCATAAACCTCGGTAAAGACATCTCCAAAGATATAGGTAATTGGAAAAAGAAGAATTGCGCCGCTGACGGCAAAAGGCCCGATCTGGCAGACCTTCTGAGCCACAAGGTTCGAGACTAGCAGGATTACGACGAAGGCCGTGGTCAGAGCGTCGAGATATTTGTAGCGAGAAGCCGAAGTAGGCATACGGATATGGGTTTATGTAGTATGCCGCGAATGTTGCAGATACAGCCACTTTGCCTTTGCCCCCTGCGCAAAATGATATTGTTAAGTTGAGGGAATGGAAGATTCCTTCCCCTTCCAAGCGTCCCCGTCGTCTAGCCCGGCCCAGGACACCGCCCTTTCACGGCGATAACACGGGTTCGAATCCCGTCGGGGACGCCAAATAAATCAATACCTTACAACAACACCTCATGCTCACCATTTAGTTTTATGGCACTTTTACGGCATAGAGCCATTGCAAGAAACCAGCGTGGTAGCCTGACAGTCTCATGTCGATCTGGTCATGGCTTGGCGGCAATTCTTCACAGGTTCAGGCTCTAGCTGGCATAGCAGCCGTAATCGTTGCTGCCATCGTGGGATGGGTCGCATGGAAGCAAAAGCTAGCGGCAGAAGCTCAAGCTGAAGCAGCCGCAAAACAGACGATTGCTGCTGAAACCCAAGCCGAAGCTGCAAGGCAGCAAGTTGCGGCCGCGAAACAACAGATTGAATCATCTTTTCTGATTGCCGATAAGCAGACAACTCCCCACATCTCAATCACTGCTTCTAAAAACCGTGACGGCCAGATCATTCAAAAGAGCATTAGTGTGCTCAATAACGGTACGGGGCCAGCGTTGAATCTAGGAGTGAAATACAACGATGGCTTGCCCGGAGATGACGATCTCAAAATTGCTGGCCGTGCGCTTGTGGTTGGAGACAGTCTGCCGGTGTGGGTGACAGATGAACAACGGGCAGCACAAGCCGGATTGCGCCTTACATACGAGACAATTTTTGGGACAAGATACGTCCTCACATTTCAATGGAATGGCCTCGCTTCATCTGCGGTAAATGAAAAGCTATCCATGCTGCCACGGTCTCTGACGAGTCTGAACGCTTCCCAACAAGCTTTGTGACTGTTCCCTACAAATTCAGGTTGAGCATTCCAGTTTCCAACAAGCTTAGTATTCGTAACTGATACGGTTACCTTTTTCCACAGGATTTTGAACTTTCTTAGGTCTACAGACCTCTTTTCTCTTGCGTCACACCCTGACCTGATTTATAGATCGCCCACCTCTAGGAGAAAGGGCGATTATGCAAGAGCCAACAATGACAACACTGAATGATTCCCTGCTACGACTTGAGCAAGTCATGCAGATTACATCGCTTTGCCGTTCGCACGTTTACCTGCTTATGGCCAAGGGTGTGTTGCTTTCTTAGCCGCGATGAAAGGTGATCGCAGTAGCTTGATTTGGCTGACAGCAACGAATGGACGTTTTGTTGAGTTGTGCCAATTACTGAACTTGGATGCGCAGGCGATTCGCAATGTGGTTTTGAAAGGACAAACGAGATGAATACAGAGTTGGAAAAGATATTGATGGAAGCGTGCTTTTATCAGATGCGCGTGAGGTTGAAGTATCCCCATGCCAAAGAACTGTTTCTGACAAACAAGCGTGACTACCGTGAATATGTGGGCATCTTCAACGTACCGATTGCGCTGAATCAGAAATTGCAGCTTCGCTCACAAAACCAGTTTTCACCGCACCTGATCGGTGGCCGTGTGTTCTCGTACCGCGATGAATACCACGACCTTTACAAAGCAACACAGATTCGCAATGCGTGGTTTGTCGCAATGGCAGAGTGCGACCACAAAGACTTGCCTCAAAGTCTTGTCAAAGACAGCTTCAATCCCTATGAACCAAAGCCAACGAAAGAACAGCTTGAATGGTTACGTGAACAGGGCGAAAGACAGGCTGAGGCACTTCAGAATATGCCTTGGCTGATTCACTAGGCGGTTACCCCTCATTGGGCGACAGGCGAACGCAAGGACCGCCCAGAGGCTCAGGAAACAGCACAGCAGGAAGGCGGCAGATAGTGGCAGGACTTGGCAAAACTCAACGTCTCAGACAAACGGCTCTAGCGGCTCTCGTGACACAGCCAAGTGTTGCTCTTGCTAGCGCACAGTGCGGTGTTTCTCCACGTTCACTTGCGCGTTGGATAAAGGAACCACAGTTTGCTGCTGAACTTGCTGCTGCACGTAACGAGGTTTTAGATGCCGCACTTGAACGTCTGAAGACTGCGGCATTCAATGCTGTGGGCACGTTGATTGAAGTTGCTGCTTCACCAGCAGCCTCCGACATGGCAAGAGTGTCCAGTAGCAAGGCACTGATTGAACTTGCACTGCGCGTGGGAAGCATTCAGCAGCTAACGGAAAGAGTTGAGCAGCTAGAAAGGGATGCCAATGTTAGCAACTGGTCAACTGAAGAGTCTGCACAAACGTTTGGAGAAACTTCAGCAGCAAAGTGGGAATAAATTCGTCCGCTTCACTATGCCGGACTCAACAACGCGGACGATGCGCATTGATGTGATGTTTTCAACATTCAGTGACGCGGTTGTTGGGGTAGTAACAACAGAAGCCGAAATCATGATTCAAAGCATTTCGGACAACTCAGGTACACGGCTATCAGAACTTTTGAAAGCCATTATGCAATAACAGGAGAAAAACAACAATGGATAACAAGGATATGCGGGAGCTACGCAAAATCGTTATGAATCATGGTTCGATTCAAAGGGCCGCTAGTGTGGGCACAGGCGCATTTGATAAACATGCTCCCGCAGAAAACATCAGCGACGAACTGTTTTTCAGTGAAAGAACCAATGGCCGCGTTTTGAAATCAGACCTCAGCTACCAACCCGGCAAACCGCTTTTGAAGCCACTTCCAGCAAGGAAGTAAACCAATAACACAAACCAGCACGGAGGAAAAAATCATGAGTACGCAATTTGCAGAAACGGTTGAAACTGCCGGGTTAGATGGATTTGATTTTGCGATGCTTCTTAGCATCGGGACAGAAGATGCTCGTCAACTGTACTTCGATTTACAAGATTGCGGGCAACGTTACCTAAAATTGAAAGAAGCTTACAAACAAGATCGTCTGCAAGACCTTGAAAAGCAGTATGACGAAGCCGTATTGAATGCGAGGTCTGTTCGCGGCAACGCTGAAACGTTCAAGCAATCAACGTTCCGGGCACGTCAGGGGATGGTTGAGGCTGAAAATGCTGTGCGGCGTGCTGACAGTGCTCTGAACAACCTTCACTTGAGCATTAGGGCCGATAGGAGTCTGAAGACCAGCGCGGAAGTTGCTGAACAGGAAAAGCAGGTTGAGGCTGCAAAGCAAGCTGCGCACAATGCACAGTATGGATATGGGACTGCGACACACAATTACAACAACGCTTGTCGGATGGAGCAAGAATCAGATGCTGCTGCCCAGCAAGCAGAATCTATTGCGCGGAACCTGAAGCAACAAATCGACATGGCACGGGGCAAGCGCGTTTACGGTCAAGGTCTGCAAATCGCATAGGCTGAAAAATAAAATCCCCTTTTCCGGTCGAACTCAGGTTAGAGTGCCCTGAACCAAAGCTGGTTTTCCTTCCTCTGATGCCAAGCCCCTAGCGATAGGGGCTTTCTTTTGTGCGGACATTGGCGAATCTCCTTGAACACGCCTTTCAATAGAATCAGTAATATAGCTAATTCTGTAGAATTGGCTTGAAAATCCGCTGCCGACCACTGATGATGTGGGCATGAAGAGACAGACTGCTACAGCGTTCGCGTACCTCCGTGTTTCAGGCAAGGGGCAGGTGGACGGTGACGGCTTCCCCCGTCAGCTTGAGGCCGTGACCCGCTACGCCGCTGCCCACAGTATCAAGATCGTCAGAACCTATCGTGAGGAAGGCGTGTCCGGCACCAAAGGGGCAGACGACCGGCCAGCGTTCACAGAGATGATGACCGCGCTACTGGCGAACGGTACGAACATGGTCTTGGTGGAGAACCTAAGCCGCCTTGCGCGTGACTTGATGATGCAGGAAACCATCATCGGCCTGTTGCGCAGCCGGGGCTTCAAGCTGGTGAGTGTTGCGGAGCCTGACTTGTGCAGCGATGACCCTAGCCGGGTTTTGGTGCGCCAGCTATTCTGGCCTTGGTCGCAGGGGCAAGGGACTTCATGTCTTTCACCGCTTTCGTTCCCGACTGGGAGCGCGGTGCAAACCTCGATCGCGTAGAAACCTCGCTCAACGATCGCACCTGGCTAGAATCAGAGTTCAGTTCCATTCAAAACTCCAACACCGACGAGAAAGAAAAGTCAGCACGCCTCCATCGCATCATCCATTGGCAGGACGAGGTGCCCGGAACTCTCTACGACGATCTCGGCGACCTCACACGCGAGCCTCACCTCGTCCGTGGCGCAGGCTGGAGCTCCGACCCCGAGCTCTATCACACCGCTATTGATGGCATCGCTGACGAGACCCTCGAAAAAAGCTGGCGCCTCTCCTGGCTTAGCTACGCAGAGACACTCTACGAGGAGCCGCTCCACCTTCACTACGACCATCTTGATCCAAATCGCAGCTACAAACTCCGCATCGTATACGCAGGCGAGGGCTACGTCCTTCCTATGCGCCTCGTAGCTAACGACAAGGACGAGATACATCCTCTCCGTCTCCGCAAATCCAATCCCGAAACCGTCGAGTTCAACCTGCCTGTCTCCACAACAAACTCCGGTCAGCTCGACCTCAAATGGTTCCGTGAAGATGGCGCAGGCGGCGGCGGAAGAGGAGGCCAAGTCGCGGAGGTCTGGCTCATTCCTCTTCACCCACACGTTCGCCCTCAGCTTGAGTCAAAGCCTTCGCAGTAATCTTTCTCCCATAAAGGCTTGGGATTGATGTACGGCGTCTTTGTAAGCCATGCGCAACATCGAGAATGCAGTCGAATGGATTAAGCCAGTATGATCCTGCGAGCTTCTCCGTCTGGATCATCCGCCATACGACATTGGTTATCCCAGATCATCGTCCTATTGATTTCAGGATCCGTGGGTTCCCACTTCAGGCCAGGAATGCTGGGGTTTCCGGTCGCTGCAAACGATGCCCAGGAAGCAGCCATCTTTTTCCCCAATATCTGGGCCTCGGGTGTGTTGCCTGTTCCTTGCTCACAACGCTTAGTGTTATCAAAGCAAAATTGGAGATCGGCGGTGTGCCAAGCGCCGGGGACGCCATCGAGAATCGGAGTCTGCCATGTGAAATAGTACGAGTAAGCGGGCGCAGCTTTAAGCTCGTGTTTCAGCCTAGCCATCTTCACTACATTGTTACGCATGACAAGTCCGTTCAATCCTGGGCTACCGCTGCACATGTACGACAATGTTCGAATCTTCTTCTGCGGGTAAGCCTTCTTCAACGCATTAACGATAGCAGTAGCTTTCTCGCCGCCATAAGCCTTGGCGAGGCCGGCATGCCATTCCTCTTGCGTAGGATTGGAGGACATCCGGTTGCCTTCTTCGCTAACCGAACCGACCAGCATCGGAACATTCTTGGACATTTCAGGAGCAGCATCGAAGAATGAGCGCATGTTGATCACCTTACCGTCAACGCATGGCGACCATCCTACACGAGGCTTTCCTGGAGCCCCAGGCCCCATCATGGGTGGCCCGGGCGGATTGATTTTTGCAATAGCCGCATTGCCGGCCGCAGACAGCCTGCTCCATTCCATCTTCTGCAGCGATTCGATGTCGTTGGGGGCGAGGCCGAGATCCTTCATTACGAGCCGGGCCACTTCCGTTTGCTGCTCTTTAGTAGGTATGTTGCCGCCGCCGCCTGATTGCACTGCAGCGCGATGAAGGAGTCCCTCAGCCGAGGGCATGCCCATCAGCGTGGTAACCTTGGACCCACCGCCAGATTGGCCGTAAATCATCACTCGGTCCGGATCGCCGCCGAAGTTCTCGATGTTATCGTGAACCCAGCGCAGGGCCGCGACCAGATCCGTCATGCCAACGTTCGCGGAATCTTCATAGGCAGACCCCCCAATTTCCGAGACGTCGAAGAAGCCAAGGATGTTGAGGCGATGATTAACTGAGACCTGCACCACGTTATGATGTCTGGCCATCTGCGCACCCTCGTGCGAAGGCAGCTCATAGGAAGATCCAAAGCTATACCCTCCGCCGTGGATGTAAAACATCACCGGAAGTTTGCCCGTCAGGCTGGGTGTCCAGATATTCAGCTTGAGCATGTCCTCGCTTTGCCATCCGTCATCCCAATCCTGGAGAAAGGTCTGTTCTATGCTTGTCCATGGATGCAGGGTCTGCGGACAGTTCGATCCGTAGCTTAAGGCTGGATACTCATCTGTCCACGGCGTAGGCGGTTTTACTGGAAGCCACCGGTTCGCGCCAGCCGTTGTCTGGCCGTAAGGTATACCCTTGAACGTGAATACGCCACCATCAACAAAGCCGCGCACCTTACCGTACTGCGTTCTCGCAATCGCTGAACGCGGCGTCGATACGTTGCCAGGTTCTTGATGGGCCGCAGTCTTGATGCTGTCAGAGGCGAACACAGGCTTACCGGCAGCGACTCCCACACCTGCACTGGCCGAAAGCAATAGCGCCTCACGGCGCGTGAGAAGAATCCGATTCGAAGATTCAGACATAAACGCCTCTCCTTTTACTTGTACAGTCAAAATAATCAATGATTATCCCGGATCCGCCTTATCCAGGGAAGGGTCTCGAATCGCATAGTATCTCTGTGATCTTCCTCATCTGAAAATAAAACAATCAGAAATGGGTACCGCATGTAATCACTGTCGACAGCTTAAACGAAAGCTACACACGACGGTCGATTCACCGGATATTTGTTCCCCGTCACCTTCAATTCTCCGGTTCGTAAATCCCTGCTGAATACGGTTACGAAATTAGTAAATTGTTCTGCTACGACCAGGTGACGGCCGTCGGGAGACAATGCAAAATGCCGAGCTTCCTTACCTCCTAATGGAGTTCTCGCAATGAGCTTGAGGCGGCCATTCGATTCGATAAAATAGGCGAGAAGCTCCTCGGCAGGCCCTCGATTGCAGGCATAGAGGAAATGGCCGGACTTATCGATGATTACCTCACCTGCGCGGTTTTTAGTAATGTCGGCACCAGCCTCTAATGTTGAGACACTGTCCACGAACGTGAGCTTACCGGTCTTCGCGTCCCAGTTGAGAACATTCAAAGTCGAGTCGAGTTCGCTGATACAGTAAGCCCATTTCCCGCTGGGGTGAAATGCAAGATGCCGCGGTCCGGAGCCGGGTTTGGCAGTGAAGAATGGTGGCGTATTGGGCGTTAGCACTGCCGAGGCCGCGGTCAGCTTATACACCATGATCTTGTCGGTGCCGAGGTCATTTATAAGAGCGAATGCATTATCCGGGGAGATCACCGCGCCATGCGCATGGGCGGTTGTCTGTCGACGCGGATTAGGTCCACTTCCGCTGAGTTGGAACTTCGAAACCGGACCGGAGAGCTTTCCATCCAAAGCTACGGAAAACGAAAACACTTTGCTACTCCGATAACTCGCGGAGACGAGACAATCGCAGCCCTTGTCCAAAACGATCTGAATCAAACTTTCTTCCAGATCTTCGAGATCGATTGTGTTAACAACCTTCAGAGATCCCGATGAATCGATCTCGAAGGAGCTCAATGCCGCCATGGTGGGCTGCGGTTGATGTCCGGAGAAGAGAAACTTCTTTCCTTTCTTCTGGCCACTCACGAGGAAACTAGGCTGGGTAGCTTGAAACGCCAGTTTCATATCGGACACGGTACCGGTTGACGGATCCCATTTGCCCACATGAATCCCTTCGCCTTCCCCTTTGGCGGTCGAACCGACATAAACAAAGGTCTCATTCTTTTCAGCTGCACCATACAGCGTCCTGCTGGCAAGAAACGCTCCGGTAGTTGTGAGAAAGTTTCGACGATTCATATTTAGCCACCTGCTCATGAGTTGAATTGGACTGCCAATGACCTATCTCGAATAGAGAGGCATGGTTGATGCGAAGGCCAACGGGATCCGGTACACGCTGGAGGAGGCAGTAATATAGACGGCTCTTCCACCTTCGCCCCAGGCCAAATTAGCTGCGATTTCCGGAAGACGAATCTGGCCGAGAACTTTACCTGCCGGCGAGATGATCCGCACACCTTCTGGGCCTGTCGTCCAGATATTCCCATAACTGTCTACTTTCAATCCATCAGGGACTTCACTGCTCTTCTGATTGGAATAAGAGATCAGCCGTGAGGGCCTTGAGAGGGAGCCGTCGCTGCTAACCTGGTAACGATTGACGAACATCTCTGGACCTGAGTTTGAGATGTAGAGTGTCTTTCCATCCGGTGAAAGACCAATACCGTTTGGACGAGACAAGTCCCGCACGACTGCTTTGAGTTTTCCATCGCGAAAACGGTATACACCATTGAACTTCAACTCTTTCGCCGGATCGTCATCCTGCTTGGGAAGGCCGTAGGGCGGATCTGTAAACCACAGCGATCCATCAGGGGCAAAGACGAGGTCATTCGGACTGTTCAGACGTTTGCCCTCGAAGCGATCAATGAAGGAAACTATGTTTCCATTTGAATTCATGCGGCCAATTCTTCGAAGTCCATGCTGACAAACCAGCACAGCTCCGTCTTTATCCAGAGCCATCCCGTTTGAGCCTCGAAAAGATCCATCCGACACACTCTCTAATCCACCGGAATTCTGAGTTATAACCTCTTGCTTGCCTTGAGGCGATACGACATAGATAGCATTACCTACGACGTCCGAAAACCATAGACGACCGTCCTTCCACATGGGGCCTTCGGTAAACCTTAGCCCGGAAACGACCTTTGTGATGGAAGCGTCAGCAGGGATGAGTTTGTCGAGATCGGGGTCCATTCTAACGATCCGCGTATCGCCTGTGTCCACCTGCGTCGTCGATGGCGACGACGCCGTCCTTGTCTGGCGGCAACCCACTATCGGTGCAAAGACCGTAAAACATGCCATAACCAGGATGTAGCATGTTCGTAGTTCGCCGCTTGCCCATCGCTGTGAAGATCTCATGGTCCTCCTTGCACTTCGCAAGCGCATCATCTGTAGTCGGTAAGCAACACAAGATAGTCTTTGTTCGTTACCGTATCTTCGATAAGTGGCCAAACCTTCCGATGCACGTCTGAATTAATCCAGGTCTGTCGCTTCTCTTCACTTTCATAGGTCAGTTGAAAGCGATAGTTGATATCTGGAGCGAGTGGCGGACCACCCTGGACCACTCGACGAATCTTGACCATCTTGAGATCGATGTAGCCGTCGAATTTCATCGCCGCAGGCTTGAAGCGGCCGTAAAAGTTGTCGAGCATCTCCTTCTCTCTCGATGGATCCACCGCTAGATCGCAATAAAGAACGATGCCACCCTTCTGGCCCGCCCCCGCACGAGCAGCTTGCGGAGCAAGGACTCCGCCGCCAAGTAGAGCAGACAACTTCATGAATCTTCTTCGATTCATATCTCCCCCTTTGCGAATCATCACTATCGAGCGTTCGCTGGCTTCGCCAACAGCGCATTCTTTGCATCCATGTCTTTCGCAACTCCGATAATTAGAAGCTCGAGAGGTTCGGTCCCGGCGTTGGAAAGCGTCCGGCTTTCGTTGAGCTTCACCGGAATAACGTCACCGGCATGGATCTTGGCTTTTTCCGATCCAAGAGAAATATCTCCTTCGCCAGAGATGACGAAGTAGGCTTCAGCCATATCACTTTTCGCCTTCGGCCCAACAGAGCTTCTCGGGGGCAGAATAAGATGATCTACGTAGGACCAGGAGGTAAAAAAAACGGCTGGCTGCAACGCTCGACGATATTGCACCGTTCCTGAGCCGTTATCCATTCCTGTAACCGGCTTCAAAAGTGCTTTATCAAGGCGAAAGCTAACAAATTGAGGGATGGGATCGAGCTGCACATTCAACCGTGGATCGCCAAGATTGAACGTGTCGTAAACCTTACTCAACCCTACATTGATGTTCAGCCATTGCAGCGGTTTGTCCGTCGGATTATAGATGGCATGTGCGTGACCTATCCGATCTGGGACGCCGACCGGGCCCTTCAGCAGAGAGGTGCGACCGTCAATCGTAAATTCGGCTTCGCCATCGAGAATAATGAACATCTCCTCGCACTTGTTGTGGAAGTGCTCACCGATTCCACTTTTCGGCATGATGACACCGCGATGGAAGAAAATGAGATTTGGCTCGACAGCATCTGTTCCCAACATCACACGGAAGTCCATCGAACCCGCTCCGTCATGAACCGCACTGAGGTGGGAGTACTTGCTGGGATCATCTCTCGCGATACGTTGTTCGATAGTTCCCGGCTTGGAAGCCGCCTGTTGTTGCGCTAGAAGCGGCATTGCTGACAAAAAGCATACGATGGAATAACGGGTAACTCGTTGCAGCATCATGGTGTCTCCTGTAAACAGCTAAACTGTGGCATTGCGTGGACTCTGCAATCGCTGAATTCTTGGCAGCGGTTCCCAAGATCTCTTACATCACATTACTTTGGCGGTTTATTAGAGCAGGTTGCATTTGCTTCCTCGTATCATGACGATGGCGCCTAATTGACGATCAACTGCTGTTCCGTTTCGATCAGCGAACGTTTGCGATCCACAAGAAGCCATGCCGCGCTTCCCGCAAGAATCAGCACAGCGGCGACGGCAAACGAACTGGTCCATCCGAACTTTTCTGCAATCGCTGGCGTGAGAGAAGAACTGATTGCGCCGCCGAGCTGACAGCCCATATTCATAACACCAGAGACTGAACCTGCGGCGCTTCCTCCGATGTCTGAACTCACAGACCAGAAGGAACTTTGCGACAAGTACAGTGCGCCTGCTCCACCCGCCAATACAAAGACAGCCACCGGAACACTCCTCACCTGATTTCCCATCGCAAGAAACATGCCGCATAGAAACATCGCAGCCGCCGCGAGCAGACTACGGCCAGCCCGCTTGCCAAACGACTGGGAGATGCGGTCACTAAGCCAACCACCGACGGGGGAGCATATCGCCATCGCTATGAACGGCAACATGGCGTAGTAAGAACTCTGTTTGAGATCCAGACCGCGAACACTATTCAGATAGATAAAAAACCAGCTGAAGAAGATATAGACGACATATCCATAAGTAAAATAACTGAACGTCAAGGCCTGGATATCACGGTTCTTGAAGATCTCGCTCCAGCTTAAGTGAGCGTTTGCGATTTTTTGAGGTGGAATCTCACGGAGAATATACTTTCTCTCCTCATTGGAGACCCAGCGATGATTGTTCGGTTTGTCTCTGGCGATTACATACCAGATAAACCCTGCTACTAAGCCGAGTGCGGCACTGAACCAGAAGGACGCTCTCCAACCGTGTTGAGTCAGAATGTAGGTGATGAGGGGAGGAGCAAGGCCCGCACCGAATCCCACACCGGCGAAAATGATGCCATTTGCTCGCCCTCGCTCCGCGGAAGGGATCCATGAGGAGACGATACAGTTTGACGCGGGATACATGACAGCCTCACCAACCCCGAGGAGAAACCGAATCGCAATAAGGACGATGATCAAACCAGAAAGTGTTGGTGAAAGGAACGTGATGAGAGTCGTGAAGACGGCCCACCAAATGACACCGAGCGTGAGAACCAGTCTCGCACCTACGCGATCAGCGATCCTTCCTGCCGGAGCCTGTAGAAGAGCATAGCCCAAGACAAATGCACTGAAGACCCACCCGAGTTGGATATTGTTCAGATGAAATTCATTCTTAATGGCCTGGCCGGCGATCGAGATGTTGACACGATCCAGATAGGCAATTGCACTTATGCCGAACAACAAGGCGACAAGCAGCCAACGCACGTTCGTTCGCTTTTCGGCTTCCCCGACCGCTGTTCCCGCCATCCCGTGCATCTCCTGTTTACGACTTGATCGACCCGTGCTCGCTGCCTACCACTCGCCTACCGAACCATCCTCCTGGAAGACACTGGCCATCGGACGGGAGCCGCCAAAGGGATACTTTGCGAGGGCGGCCTCTGTTAGCTCAAAGCCGAGGCCGGGTTTTGTGGGCAATGGAAATCTTCCGTTAACCATGCGCATGGGCTCGAAGCCAAACCACTCCGCCCATACACGCTCCTTTTCTCCAGGTTGCACAAAGCTGCATATCTCCTGGATGAGAAAGTTCGGCATGGCACTATCGACGTGTAAAGTTGCAAGGCCACCAATCGGGCCTTCACAAGCATGAGGCGCCATAGAGATATTTGAATAATTGGCCATAGCGGCCACCTTCCACAGACCTGTAAGCCCACCGACGTGATTAATGTCTGTTTGAAGGATGTCAACGATTCCCTTCTCGATCAGCTCACGACATCCAAACGCTGCAACCAGCCTCTCGCCGGTCGCAATCGGCGTTGTCGACCGGCGTGATACTCGGGCCATAGCCTCGGCATTCTCTGGCGGACACGGCTCCTCAACAAACAGCAGATGAAGAGGCTCTACCTCCTTCACCAGAATCGCTGCGACACTCGGACTGGTCTTCGCATGAAAATCCACAGCAATGTCAATCGAGTCGCCCAGTTTTTCACGGAAGCGCTGCATATGCTTGACTGCCCGATCAATCTTCGCGGAGGTCTCGATCCACTCGTAGGCTTGATCCGGCAATCCCACTTTGAAGCAAGAGACCCCAGATGCCAGAGCAGTCTCTTTCAGCTTCGCTAGATCTTCATCGGTGCGAGCGTTCTCCGCATGATAGTACCCTCGAACACCGCGTTCATCGTACGGTCCGCCCAGCAGTTGGTATACCGGTACGTTTAAGGCCTTACCACGGATATCCCATAACGCCTGGTCGATTCCAGAGATAGCAGACCCGATCACAGGGCCTGCACGGTAGAAGCTATGCACGTACATGGATTCCCAGTGGTGCTGTACCTGTAAAGGATCTTTACCGACGATGAAGTCGCGGAAGTCGTTCACGCAGGCCATCGCCGCCCCTGCCTTTCCTTCGAGCGTTGCTTCGCCCCATCCAACGAGGCCCTGATTCGTCTCGATCTTCACAAATACATAAGGTCGGTCGGAGTCCGGCGTAAGCGAAACTCCAAAGACTTTCATATCAGTCACACGAAGACTCGTGTTGACTTCTTGGAACAGATCATCTTTACGGGCCCGCCGTCCTGCCTGAGCAAGAAACGGATTACATCCGCAGAGATCTTCAGCCGATAGCTCTGGTGCACGCTCCGCGCTCAGCGAAGTCGAACTCCCCATAGCAAGCGCGGCAACACTTCCGCCTAAGAAGTTTCTCCTGTTCATGCGATGCGGCTCCTCTCAAACTTCGATCTATCCACATTGATCCCCAAACCCGGCTCTTTCGGCAGTTCAAAGAACCCATCTTTTATCTTTAGTGTTCCTATCCCACCCTCTGGAACCTCCAAAGCGAAAAAGTTCGGCATACTCGCCGCAGCTTGTAATGCCGCGGCTGTAGCGATGGGCCCAGCATCATGCAGAGGTGCCACCGCGACATAATACGTCTCGGCCATCGCCGCGATACGACAGAGGCCGGATATGCCGTATACCAGAAGGTCAGGCCGTACAAGATCGATCAGACCTCCGCGAAGGAGATCCTGAAATATTCCTGGATTGCCAATACCTCGGCCAAATGCGACCGGAACTACTGTCTCATCGCACACTTTGCGAAGAGCATCCAGGTTGGTTATATCGCACGGCTGGTCAAACCACAGGGGCCGATCCTTCTCGGCTGCAGACGCGAGAGAGGCGGCATCGCTGGGCGTGAGTTGTGACGCACCTGCGATTGCAAAATCTGCTTTTGGGACTGCGGCACGGAGGGCATCGAGGCGATCAAGATTCGTCTTGATAAAGAGGCTACCTTGGTTCCGCGCGGGCGGCGGTTCGATCGGAACAAGGAACGCTCTCACACCTGACGTCGCATGGTTCTTGGCCGCCGAGATTATCTCGGCATCAGTGGATCCTCGAAGTCTTGCGACGGCACGGGCCTTGGTTCGTGTGGGACCGCCGAGCACGCGATAGACAGGTGCCTTGATGATCTTCCCTGCAATGTCAAGAAGTGCCATGTTCACGCCACCACGCGTGGAATGAGGCGCCATCTCACTTAGGGGCTCGTAAGCGAACGCTGACTTTCCCCCTATGATGGAACTTAGAGATTTAACGTCAGATGCTGAGATCGGACTGCATTCGCCATAACCAGTCACACCTGATTGCGTCTCTATCTGCAGAACGCTATAGCCTTCGCCCTTGGTGGAAGTAGCTGGCACGGCATAGGCCGAGACCCTAGTGATTGAATGTTCTCCCGCCCCAGCGATCTGCCGAGACTGCATCGCCGCAAAAGCGGCGACTGGTCTTCTCCGTTGCGCTGCATGAACCATGTGAACAATCCTTTCTGCGTTTCGCGTCAGAATGAGAAGCGAAGTGCTCCCTGCAGCTGCCTGGCGGTGTTAGAAGTCGCTGTGATCGTCCCTGCCCCGCTTGCATTAATGGTTGAGGCCGGGATGACGAATTGTGGGTGATTGAAGACATTGAAGAACTCGACGCGAAAGAGCAACTCACGCTCACCTCCCAATGCAGTCCTCTTCTCAAGAGATGTGTCCACGTTCGTGGTTCGCGGACCCCTCATCGAATTCCTGGCTACATTGCCGTAGTTATAGGCAACCGGGGAACGAAACGCGGTAGGATTGAACCACTGCGTGATCGTCTTCTGAGCGGGATATTGCGATGCGCCAGGTACAACATCTGCGCGACTACTCGCAGCTCCTGTGTTGGTAGCCGTACCATTGATCGTGACGGTGAATGGCAAGCTAGACTGAGCTACTAGAATTCCATTCAGCTGCCAGCCACCCAATAAATATCGATTCACAAAAGAATCTGAATTCAAAAACGCTCTACCTTGACCGAACGGTAGCTGATAACTCCCATAGAGATTCAGGCGGCTTCGTATATCGTTATCAGAGTTTCCATAGTCTGCGGCTCGATTAAGAGGATCCTGTGGAATGGGGCCGTTCGCCCCGCCATCGTAAGGCGCGTTGTCGAGCGCGTGAGCAATCACGTAATTCGTCGTCAGGAAGAGACCGTGCGACATCCTCTGCTGAAATGTCAATTGCAGTGAGTTATAGGATGCATATCCCACCGACTGATAAAACGCGATTGCAGTGACGTTCGGAAATTGCGCGTTATAAGGTCGCCTTGCCTGAATGTTTCCAGGGCCAGGAGTCGGTTGGTCAATTGGCTGGTTCCAAGTTAGATTGTGGGTTACAGAACCTACGTAGCCAACCGAGAACGAGGACAATGAGGAAAGTTGTCTCTGGGCGGTTAGATTGAACTGTTGAATCGATCCATTTTTGAAATTTGGATCGATGCCCTTGAGAGTGCCAAATGGCGACGCAAATACTCCAGGGGGAATCTGTGCCGGCGTAAGAAATCCTTGGGACACGGTATTGGCAGGAAACAGCGTTCCCGGGGCGGTGGAGTAAACGAGATCGAATGGCCACTGACGTTGCTGTCGGAGTGTGGTGCCCTGATTTGCCTGCGGATCATAGAAAATACCGTAGCCACCTCGGATCACAGTTTTTGCATCCGCAGTAAAAGCAAAACCGACGCGCGGTCCAATCGCGCTATAGCTTGTATTCCAACCTGCGTATTTGGATGCGCCGTTCTGTCCGGCAATGATCACCTTTGCCGCATTGCGATCGAAGTTTACCCAGTGATTTTGCCGTTCCGCGAACGGCGTGTTGACCTCATAATGCAATCCTAGATTGAGCGTAAGCTTTGGGCTCACTCGCCAGTTATCGCCGGCAAAAACGTTGTACTCACTGGCGTAAACCCACGCCGTTCCGGGCAAGAAAAAGTCTCGCGCCGTTGTGGAGGGATATCCCAATAGCATCGAGGCAATCGCATTCCCAGTGCCCGCCGAGGAGGCAGGATTATTGGTGAAGTTGCCGTCGAAGTTGAATCTTCCAAAGGGACTTTGGCCAGGTGGGGTAACCGTCTCGCTGATAAGACGATTGAGAATATCCAAGCCGAACTTAAGGTCATGCTTTCCGTGCTGCCATGTAATCATGCCTATGTTTTCCAGCATGTGCTCCCGACGCACCTGAGGCTCCCCTCGGGAGTTACCCAATCCACCGTAGCCTGATGGACTAATAATTGGGGCGACTGGGCCGTCCCCGGTACCAGCAGGCTGGTAACCCGGCAATGCAAGCCTTCCCGGGATTTGAGCCCAGATCGGTGAAGTCAAAGGAGATGGCAAGAGATAGCTTGAGAAGCGCGTGAAGCCAATTCGATACTCTCCTACTACGCTAGGCGAGATGATCCGGTTATAAGAGGCAGCACCGTGTTGACCGCGGGTCGATTGCGGTCCTGAAAACGAATTCTCATTGCCTCCAATCACATCGTTGAACGTGTTGGGCATTTGTATCTGCGTGTCGTTGACGGAGTAACGTGCAAAGAACGTTTGCTTCGGTGATATCTGATAATCAAAGCGAGTATCACCACGGTTGTCATTGCTTCGCTTCAGTGGATAGGTGACTATATTGTTGACCAGCCCTGGTCGCGTCGGCAGGGGATAAGCTGCCACTAGTTGAGCCGCGATCGGATCGAATCGCGAGGTAGGGATGATGTCATTCGGAAATTGTTGTCTCTGATACGTAGAGCCAGTCTGCACGGTAGTTGCAGGGTCATATACGTGGGCAACACCTTGGAAATTACCAGATCGCATAGCGAGTGTGGGGACAGTATTGACCTGGGTGAGCGCTGCGCGTTCGTAGTAGCCTTCGTAGTTCACGAAAAAGAACATCTTGTCGTGCCAGATAGGTCCACCCAAGCGCCCACCGAAGTCGTTCAATTGATACCTCGGATTCTTCGATCCCGGCAACACAAAATAGTTCTTAGCATCAACCGCCGAATTACGGAGGTATTCATAGATCGAGCCATGAAAGCGATTGGTGCCGGAGCGTGTACTGGTCACCACGATTGCGCCCCCGCCACGGTTATATTCCGGTCCCGCATTGGCGGTAATGACATTGAATTCCTGAAGACCTTCGATGCTTGGTCTAACAATCTGCGTCTGCGCGATCATTTCGGTATTGTCGATTCCATCTAGAAGCAACTTATTAGCACTATTCCGTGCTCCATTTGCTTCAATAGTCGTGCCCCCGGGCCGTAATTCATCTGGCCGCGCACCTGCATTAATTGTGTTTACTGGTGCATAATTTAGTCCCGTGACGCCGGGGGTGATAACTGCAAGCTGGGCCAGATTTCTTCCATTGAGAGGCAACTGCGCCACAGCTGTGCTCGAGATTACCTGACCGACTGCAGCATTTTCACTTTGGAGAACCGGAGCGGCAGTCGTGACTTCCACGGTCTGGTTGACCGAGCCCACTTCCATAATGATGTCGAGCCGCGCGGTTTGGCCAACCTGCACCACAAAACCACGATTGACGTGTTTACTGAAGCCCTCTTTTTCAGCAGTGATAGCGTAGCTTCCTGGAGTCAAGTTGCCGGCAGTGTAACTACCTGCAGCGTCGCTTCGTAGAGAAATCTCTTGGTTCGTAGCTTCATCTCGAATCGAGATTAGTGCGCCGGGAATATTTGCTCCACTTCCGTCTGTCAGCACACCTGTGATCGTCGCACGTTCAACCTGTGCTTCAAGACCCGAAAAAGAGCAGATGAGGAGCATCAGGGAGAGGAAAGGAAGAAGATTTATCGAGATTGGGAAAGCAGTCCACTTGCGCATGACAAGACACATACTCACTCCTTGGCGACAGCGCTGTTGGTTTGAACAGGGTTGCCATCAGCGGCCTTCCATCTGAAGCGGAACCAACCTTACATTAGCGCGTCTGTTCGTTGTCAATGGCAAAGAACGTTAGTTTTCAAAATAAAAGTTTCAAATAATGAAACTGACTCTGAATCGACCAAAACTAATCTCGCTATGCGCTTAATAAATGGCACTTCAAGATCTATCGGTTTTTTGCTGACATTCTTGATGGTTAGGCATATGCTGCCTCTCACGTAAATTGAAATGGGCTCAATGTTGCGGCGAAATACCTGTTATAGACAGTAACGTCTGGGAGTTTGTTAGTTCATTAGTTGACATGTACTGTTTCGATAAATGAACTTCCAGGTCGGAAGTCGTCCCTCGGTCAAGATCGATATTTCATCACAAACACACAAACCTGTTTGAGTAAGGCACCTTCCAAGCGAACTGAGGTAGAGAAAGGCGCACTATATGAAGCTATATCGAACATCTGAGTCAATCCTTGTTGAACGAGATGGTCGCTTCTTCAAGGTCCAGCGTGAATGGGATGATCTGATCTGTGATCCTCAGCTCATGGAACATCTCAAGGCACTAACGGCAGAAGACGAATCGCCGGCTCCCTCCCCTTCCACACTGATTGCTCCAATCGAGAATCAAGAAGTATGGGCTGCCGGCGTCACGTACTTCAAAAGCCGTGAAGCACGAATGGAAGAATCAAAGGATGCCGGTGGCGGCACTTTCTACGACCGTATCTACGACGCGGCTCGACCGGAGATTTTTTTTAAGGCCACTGGTCGCCGCGTGATCGGACCAGGCGGTGCGGTTCGGGTACGTTCCGATGCGAATTGGTCAGTGCCCGAACCCGAGTTGACCCTTGTCATCAATTCCCAAGGAAGGATGATTGGCTACACAATCGGAAACGATATGAGTTCACGCGATATCGAAGGTGAAAACCCGCTCTACCTTCCACAAGCAAAGATCTACGACGGCAGTTGTGCCTTGGGACCATGCATCCTCCTAGCAGCGGAACCTCTGCCTTCCAGCACTCGAATCTCAATTCAAATATCGCGAGGCAGCGATCTCGCCTTCTCAGAGGCAACGACTCTAGCGGAGCTCAAGCGAACGCCGAAAGAGCTTATCGAATTTCTCTTTCGCGATAACAGCTTCCCTCACGGAGTGTTTCTCATGACCGGAACCGGTATCATACCGGATGATAAATTCACTCTTGCCAGTCGCGATAACATCGCGATAACGATCGACAGTATCGGGACCTTAGAAAACTACGTGCAATAACTCACAAAGAAGAGACGCCGGATGACACGAGGCATCAAACAGCGATCTAAGATCAACTTCCCGCCAGTTGGAGTAATTGGGAAAGTCTTTAGACTTATCGAGTTGCTGGATCGTACCCCCAACGGCCTTCCGTTGAAGGCTCTTGCTGAACAGACCGGAATCAATAAGAGCACAGCCTATCGGTTCTTAAGTCACCTTGAAGGCGAAGGGTACCTCTTTCGCGATTCCAGCGGTAACTACATGGTCGGGCCGCGGCTCACTCGTCTCGGTACTGGGTCAAGCTCGCAGGCAACACTCTCGAAAATCAGCCGACCCGTACTTGAAAATCTCCGCAAATCCACAGGCGAAACCATCAATTTAGCTATCCTTGATGGTTCAGACATACTTTATATCGACGTCTTAGAGACCTTCCACACGTTTCGGCTCGTCTCCGAAGTCGGCATGAGACGCCCATTCTATGCAACGTCTCTGGGCAAGGCGATTGTCGCTTATCTGTCCCAGGATGAACAGGAGGAACTCTATGCGAACGTAGAGTTCGTCACGGCGACGTCACGGACCGTCAGCAGCGTACCAAAGCTCAAAAAGCAACTCAATCTCATTGTCAGGCAGGGCTTCTCCCTGGACGATGAAGAGGCAGTCGCCGGCGTTCGATGTCTTGGCGTGGCCATCTTCGGCGCGGAAGATAAGGTGGTTGCAGGAATCAGTATCTCGGGTCCCATTGTTCGGGTAACCTCGGCTAGACTCCCCACTTTCACGAAAGAGATTTGTCGCGCAGCCCGGGAGATCTCATGGAGCATTAAGCAGCAGATGTCTAGTGCAAGAGATGTGCACGAATCATAACCATCGGATGCTACCAAGGATCGTCACTCTTCAGTTTCTCAGGCACACAGCGTAAGAAGCTCAAGGTTATTTCAGGATCCATCTCTCCTGAATACGCTTGATGCTGCTGAGGTAGCTAGAAGCCATTGAATAGCTCAGCCCGTCGATGTGATCGTTTCGCTCAGCTAGCGAAACCCTTTTGATCCAAGCAAGCATCTTTGTCGATGAAAGATTCACGAACGATGTCAACGGGAGGCTCTAGTCCAGAGAGGGTTGGATTTCGTCTTTGAGCTTGAGCGATTCCTTTGAGTTATTCCGCGAGCACCTCAACCACGGCAACCGTGTAGGGATCGAGATCTACGGAGAAGTCCTTCGCATAATTCAATGTCCGTTTCACCGGAGCGATTGCATTCGGATCTTCAAGAGAGGCTGAATTCATTAAACTGGCAGAAATGGTATGCAAGTTCACGACGGCCTTATCGGGTATACCGAAGCCCTGCAGGCGCACGAGTAAGGTATTCCGTTCTGCCCGATAGTTGACGGCCTTGATCACGATACGACGGCCATCAGCGCTCGCTGTGGCAACGGCTTCGACGGAGCCATCCAGCCATTCTGAGGGGATTGCTGTGGAGATCTTATCGAACAAGATGCTGCGATCTGGAGCATCTTGGAAAGCTCCGACAGCTGATGCCAAGTAACGCTCCGCGTAATGCTTGCGAAAGAGTTTCTCGACGATGTAGCTTCCACCAGGAAACCATGAGACGTGATCGTGATAGATCGAGGAGGTCCACTTGGGATCATCCGATGTGTTCCGCATAAGCAACGCAGGGCAGGTCATTGTGAGACTTGGACTGAGCTCCTCATAGAGAATCAGACTGCCTGCGGCATGCAGTCCGGCGCGCCAGTCATAAGTGTGTTGGAGACTCCATTCGAGGACGCCGATTTCAATCTTCGGGTGTTTTGAAGCGCGCACGTATTCCCGCAGCTTCGTAAGGTAGTCACGGATGCGTCTCAAGCCAGTCGCAAAGTTCTCTGGCTCGTACTCATAATTGTGACAGCCGAGGACATCGAAGTTTTCACCGGCAAGATCAATGATCTTCTCGCTCCAATCCATATCGTTGGATCGCTTTTGTCCGCATGCTATGATCTTCGCGTTGGGGGCAATTGCACGCAGGCGCCTGCCATAAACATTAACGATTTCGGCGTACCGCTCCGCCGTGAAGCCATTATTCATAGGCTCATTGTCGATCTGAAAGAATTTCACACCATATGGATCCGAGTGCCCGTTGGAGGTACGCAGTTTTCCCCATTCGGTGGTTTGCGGATCATTGAGGTAATGGACCCAATCCATGGCGTATTGAACCTGCTCGGGTTCTGTGCCAGGGCAAGCAAGCGTGATCAGCGGCTCGGTGTTGAGCATCCGGCAAAGTCCGAGAAACTCTTCTGTCCCAAAACCAAAGTAGTCGGAATAACCACCCCAATAGGTATTGGGATGATATCCACGCGCCGCATATCGACCGATACCTTCTTTCCATTTGTATGTGGACGCAAAAGAACCACCAGGCCATCGAATGAAGGATGGACGGAGATCCCGAAGAGCTTGCAACAGGTCGGGGCGCAACATCCCGTTGCGACGAGCATCAGTCCGCATCATCGAGATGAAATCGAGCAGCAGTGTGCCATGGCCGGTTGCGCTAATCTCGATCGATGCTTGGGTATCCCGGATTGAACTGCTGAAGGAGTACGGAATCTCCTGCCAATCAGAGCCTGTAACCTTAAGAGGTATGGATGCGATCGTTATTCCGCTGGAGCTTGTAATTCGAAGCGTCAACTTAGGTGAACCTTGCTCGCGTTTGGTCCACAGGGAGCCGTCATACCTGATTCCGGTATCGAGGAAAAGACGTCCTTGCCGCACACTCGCGTGACCGCCATCAACGTGCAGTCGCACGCTCTTCTTGCCGTTCTGAAAATCGAGATCTGCAACCTCGACACGGCCGCGGTCTGAGGACATCTCCCAATACGTCCCGAAGTCCGTGCCTTCAAACCCTGCGCCACGGATCTGTTCGGCGAAGAGGCCATCTTCCACCGAGTGGTTGATGTGCTCGAGAAACTGACCGTAGATTCGCTCATCGATCGGAACGGTTACCCTATCCGTGTCGACGAGCAGAACGGCGACCTTGGATCCGTGTGAAGTTGGCACAAGGCTCGATAACAGGGGACTCGATATGGCAGACAGCGGACTTGCCGCGGTAGCTGCCAACGAACTCACGAGAAAGCTTCGTCGATTCATGTGCGATAGAGTCCGATCTGCATCACGATAAGTAGCCTGATGATAAGACAAAATGGCGAAACGACGTTGGGTTACTAGTCGCTGCAAGTCGCCTTGAAACAGAGGTGTTTGCTGAAGAACGGCATCACATGGTTTTGAAAGCGATCGGCGACCGCGCTCGTATGGGTTCCTTCGTAAATCTCGAAACTGTTTTGCAAGCCGTACTGATCAAATGCTTCGTGAAGTTTCGCGGCGTCGACCTTGAGACTGTCTTTGTCCCCGACGTCCATGGAGATGCCTCTGTATTGCTGCAGATTGCCGATGTACTGATCGACAAAGGCCAAAGGAGCGTTAGCGGCCCACTTCGCGAGAATGTCCGGCTGAGGCTCACCATCTCTAACTGGAAGATCAAGGAAGAAAGGAGGATTTTTCGGGTTGGGTGACCACGCCGCCGCCGATGCCAGCTGTGCTCTTGTGCCGAATGGCAAAGATGAAGAATCTGCCGGCGTCTTCATGTTCTTCACGGCCTTTTCGAGATCTGACGCTGCCGGGCCTATCTTACGAGCTGACAGACAACATGGGCTCATGATGTAGAGACTGCCAAAGACATCGGCATGCTTCATGCCAATTCGGGTTGCGCCGTAACCACCCATGGAGTGCCCAACAAGCCCCCGGCTCGCTCGATTCGGGATTGTTCTGTAATGCACATCGATATAGGCGACTACATCTTTCGCGATAAATTGCTCAAAATCGCCGGTTGTAATGGAGCTGGAGTACATCGACCCGTTGTGAACCGTCTTTGAATCTGGCAGGACGACAATCATCTCCTGTGCACCTTGAGCAAACGCGCCCTCAATGGTCTGCGGTACATGAATCTCTTTACTCCACTGTTCGGCCCCGATGGAATAACCATGGAGGGCATAGATCACGGGATAGCGCCGTTTCTTGTCAGTCGCGTAACTTGGAGGCAGATAGACAAGAACGGGTCGATCGACTGCATCGCCCTCCAGATTTCCTTCCAGCGAGGTGCCATGAACGGTTATATGCTCCACCTTCGCTGGTTTCGCCCCCGGGACTACATCCGGTACGAGAGTCTTAACCTGGGCCTCAAGGCCGGTTGCGCATACAAGAGTAAGTTGCACTAATATCAGCGCGAATCGCTTTGTCAGCATTGATTTCTCCTGTGGGGTTCGTCAGCTCAGCAGTATCTTGCGGACACTTCCGTCGGGATCGTCGACCATGCGGCATGTCTTGTCGAAGACCATCGTCTGACATCTGGACGGATCACTTGGTGCCCAGGCAAGCCCAGGTTGGCTCGGATCTCCACTACGTGCAAAATTAGCCCAAGCGGTACTCATCTTCTTCGCAAGCGTCTGGGCTTCGGGCGTATTGCCCGTTCCTTGCTCGCAGCGCTTCGTATTGTCAAAACAGAACGCAAGCTCAGCTGTATGCCACGCACCACATTCACCGTCGAGCATAGGCGATTGCCAGGTAAACCAGTATTGATAAACAGGTGCTCCTCCCTGCCCGTGCTTCAGCTTTACCATGCGTTGCACATTATTGCGTGCATTCAAGCCCTGAACACCATACGACAAGGTGCGGATACTCTTTTCAGGATGAGCTTTCTTCATCGCGGCAATGAGAGCGGCTGCTTTCTCGTTGCCATAAGCCTTAGTCAGCGTCTCCTGCCACTCGGCTTCCGTTGGATTCGATTTGTACTGCATGCCCTCTTCGCTGACTGAGCCGACAAGCATCGGGACATTCTTCGAGACGTCGGGAGCAGCATCATAGAAAGATCGAACCGTTACGCTGCGACCGTCCACCGTCGGCGACCAGCCGACCCTGGGGTTCTTTGGTGGCGCCGATCCCGGTCCAGTGAGCCCGCCGGTCGAAGGGTTGATTTTTGCAATAGCTGCATTGCCGGCAGCGAAAAGCCTCGACCATTCCATCTTCTTTAGCGACTCGATATCGTTCTGCGCAAGCCCAAGCTCTTTCATCACCTGGCGCGCCAGATCCTTAGACTGCTCTGCACTCGGGATATTTCCCCCTCCCCCCGACTGCACGCCTGCGCGATGAATCAGGCCCGCTGCCGAAGGCATTCCCATAAGACAAGTGACCTTAGATCCGCCGCCAGATTGGCCATAGATCATGACCTTGTCGGGATCACCGCCGAAGTTGGCAATGTTCTCGCGAATCCATCGGAGAGACGCTACGAGATCCGTCATACCAACATTCGCGGAATCTTCGTACGATGAGCCGCCAATTTCAGAGAGATCAAAAAAGCCCAGAACATTTAGCCTGTGGTTCACCGAAACCTGCACGACGTCATGATTGCGGGCCATCTGAGCTCCTTCATGTGACGGCAGCTCATATGCGGAACCGAAGCTAAACCCACCGCCATGGAAGTACACCATCACAGGGCGCTGGCCCGTTAGGCTAGGAGTCCATATATTCAGCTTGAGCATATCCTCGCTCATGTAGCCGTCATCCCAATCGAAAAGAAATGACATTTCGATCGATTTGTAATTGTGCAGCGTCTGAGGGCAGTTTGCTCCATAGACCAGAGCCGGATACTCATCCTTCCAAGAGGCGGGTGACTTGGCCGGTAGCCAGCGATTTTCACCAGCTGTGTCCTGACCATAAGGAACACCCTTGAAGGTGTACACGTCTCCGCTGACATAGCCACGGACCTTTCCGTACTGCGTCTTTGCGACTGCGCTTTGTGGAGTGGAGCAATTCCCTACTAGCTGATGCACTCCCGTTTTGGTGCTATCGAGAGCGCATAATCGATCAGTCAAAGTAAACCCGAGGCCCGCCGAGCCGGATAACAGAAGCGCCTCACGTCGAGTCATACGAATGGCATTCGCCCAATCCTTCTTCATCTTCACCCTCCGGAACAGAGCACCTTCGCCTGCCCCAGCCACTTTGAGACGCATCCGATCAACAAAATCAAATCGAAAATGGTTCGTCAGGTTTAGCAGGCAACATACTAACCGAAAATCTGATTTGATTCGCCAGTAAAAATAATGAAGGGGGGCGTCTAACGGTTATTGGATTCTCTAAGGTCGAGTATGTCACTGGAGCGAGCTATTTGGTCCAGAGCTCTTTCTGAATATCTCGCGGAACTCTATTTCGTCTCAGCAATGGTACTGTTCATGACGTCCGAGACCTTTGTGTCCTCCGACGAGATTTCGACAAAAGTACTAATACATTGGACGTAAGGTTCTGTCGATGCAGTAGCAACAACCGGCTCAGATACCCGATGTGTCGTAATCAAGGAAACAAACTATCAAACCAAAAACAATACCTTGCTTGTACACCACCAAGGTGGGGTGTCTGAAATCACTCCAAACCTATCGGGTTCTACTCGTCCTTCTAGCGCTTAATGATCGAAGTCGAGGACCGCTCGTCGTCTGCCTAACCACGAGCGTCGTTTCGACAGTCCTAAGTGGAACTCCCGGCGAAAGCAGCGCGGAAACGGCTCGAGAGGCAATATCCCGTCCAGACATCGTGATCGTGGTTAGTGGCGGAAGCATGTATTCAGTGATTTGAACATTATCGAAACCTATCAGCGAAATATCCTCTGGAATCGACAGCCCTGCGCGCGAAGCGGAATGCATAGCACCAATAGCTGTTATATCGTTTGAGCAGATAACTGCAGTCGGGGCATTTTTCAAGCGAAGGAGTTGTTCCATGCCTCGTTCGCCTCCAACCATCGTGTGGTCGCCATAAACAACATATCTATCTAAGAAACATCCACGAGCTCTTGCGGCTGATTTGAACGCTTTAAGCCGGGCGGCCGCAGAATGAAGCCGTAAGGGGCCAGAGATAAAACTGATGCGCCTATGCCCCAACTCACATAGATGGGCCACGGCTTCGCTGATTCCCTTCTCATAATCGACATGGATGGTCGCAATATTCTTTTTGCGCGGTGCCATATCTACAAAAACCATTGGAATACCCTGGGATGAAAGACGATCAAGCAGCGGCTCTTCGATGCCAAATGTCATGATCGCGACACCATCCACTTTGCGCTCGAGCATCCTCTGGACACACAGCTCCATTCGGGACAAGTCGTAGTTAGTGGATCCTATCAAGGTTTCGTATCCGACCTCGATCGCCTCCTCTTCGAAACCTTGAATAAGCTCAGGGAAAAACGGGTTTGTGATATCCGAAATGATGACGCCAAACATCTTGCTACGGCCGGATACGAGAGCCCGTGCCTGAGTATTAGTGACGTAACCAAGTTTACGGATTGCCTCGGCTACTTTTACCTGCAGATGAGGCGCAACTGTCGGCATTTTATTCACGACTCTAGAAACAGTCGCGATAGAAACCCCAGCCGCCTTAGCGACGGTTCTAATATCCAGGCGAGCATTCGAACCTTTGCCGGTAACCGATTTGTTTTGATTGGCCAAATGTCGATACCTTAACCTTGGATTTCTGCGTTTGCGACGGGATACATCGAAATGCCGCAACTAGAGCATATCGGGCTTCGAATTCTCTCATTCGTAAGGGAGCAGTTCCACTACTGCTATTTTTTACACTCGAAATAAAGTGTTGACGAGCGTTTTTTCTCGTTGTTATGATGCGGGCCGCACGATAAGCAAAACATATTGCGTTTTATGCAATTTCTTGGAAAGAATATTCCAGCGCCTGGGTAAGTGCTAAAGACTCCTTCAATTTGAGGCCATGTGATCCGAGGAATCCGTTTTGATGATTGAGAAAACGTTTACTTTAAAATTTGCTTCTGTGCCAAGGTTGTCCCTGATCAGCATCGCATTCATTCTCTCGGTTATTACGCATGCATACGCATTCGAGACGGCTACAATTCTCGTTCGCGCAGATCAATCTGGCCCCCATGTCAATCGGGAGATATTTTCGCAATTCGCCGAACAGCTGGGCTCGGGCATCTATGGCGGGATCTGGGTGGGAGAGTCTTCGTCCATTCCTAACATTCACGGATATCGGAAGGATGTTATCGACGCCCTTCGTGAATTAAACGTACCAGTCGTGCGTTGGCCAGGGGGTTGTTATGCCGACCAATATCACTGGCGCGACGGTATCGGACCGAAAGAAGGACGGGGCGTCAGATATAGGCGTCAAGGGAATGATGCGAATACCTTTGGAACCCATGAATTCATGGAGTTTCTCGATTTGATTGGGGCAAAAGCTTATCTATCTGCCAACGTGGGAAATGCAATTCCGCAGGAAACGGCGGATTGGATGGAGTACATGCTTGCTCCAAACGGTACGACTCTGTCAAACGAACGAGCGGCCAACGGCCATCCTGATCCCTGGCAAGTACCGTATCTAGGAATCGGAAATGAGCTCTGGGGATGTGGCGGACACATGAATGCAGAACATGCTGCAGATGTTGTGAACCAATACACGACATTCCTTCATGCATTTGCAGGTAAGCCACTCATAAAGATAGCGGCAGGCGCGGATCGTTGGGACTATCACTGGACAGAAGTCATGATGCGGGAAGCTGGGCGGCAGATTGATGGACTAGCTGTTCATTACTACACCTATCTGCGCCGAGCGGAACAGGAGGGTGTTGGTCGTGGGTACGGGGAAAAGCCCGATGCAGTAGGATTCAACGAAAAAGATTGGGCCTCTACCTTGGCGTACACCTTCGGGATGGATGATTTGATCGCTAAACATGCGACGATCATGGACAAATATGATCCTGAAAAGCGAGTGTGGCTAGCAGTTGATGAATGGGGCAGCTGGTATAAACCCGACGGTCTTCATCCAGCCTCAGCGTTATACCAACAGAATACGATTCGTGATGCATTAATCGCTGCTATTAATCTAAATATCTTCGTGAAGCATGCCGATCGGGTGAGACTCACAGCGATCGCTCAAATGGTCAATGTTCTACAAGCAATGTTATTGACCGATGGACCGAAGATGATAAAGACCCCTACCTACTGGGTATATGAAATGTATAAACCCTGGCAGGATGCGACCAGCCTCCCCGTCGAGATCCGTGCGTCAGATTATGCCGTAGACAGTGTGGCCATGCCAGGTGCAACAGCTTCTGCAGTTCGGGATCGGACCGGTGGAATCCATATAGCCGTGACGAATCAGGATCCGAAGCATCAGTTGGAATTGTCACTAAGAGTCGAGGGACTTGCGGCAGGCAAAGTGCATGGACGAACGCTGACTGCACCGGAGATGGACTCGAGAAATACCTTTGATCATTCCGATGTCGTAAAACCGAGCGAACTACAAGGAGTTCGAAATGAAGGAGGTAATATCTCATTGATTTTGCCTCCTAAATCGGTGTCAATTCTCGATTTTTAGTACGGATGTCTCACGGTTCGTTTCCTGCGTTGGAGCGCTCAATCCGCAATATTTATGGAGGTAATTCGATGAGCTTGAATAGAGTCGGCATTCTCTGTCTTCTTCTCTTCGCTCTTAGTTCAGTAGCATTCGTTGAGAGTTCGTACGCTCAAAGCACCACCGGCTCAGTCGTCGGGTCTGTCAGAGATTCAACAGATTCTGCACTTCCGGAAGCCCTCGTGATTCTGACAAATATGTCCACAGCTGATAAACGCGTTGCCACAACGACTCAGACCGGCGATTATCAATTTCTGAATCTTCCCCCCGGACATTACAATCTCTCTGTTTCTCGGCAAGGGTTCAAAACCTACCTCCATAACGACGTCGAAGTACAGGTTGAATTAGCTACTCGGCAAAATGTCACCATGGAACTCGGAACAGCGACGGAGCAAGTGACGGTAACCTCCGCGGCTCCTATCATTCAGTCGGAGAACGCATCGCTCGGCCAGGTCGTTCAAGGAAAGGCTGTTACCGATATTCCGCTCAATGGACGTAATGTTCTTGCCCTCGTCGGCTTGACCCCTGGCGTTGTGCCGCAAGGAAGTTCCTCCGCAAATCTGACCGGCCTAGGCGTTTTCTCCGCAGGCAATTTTCAGATAGGAGGGGGTACAGCGAACCAAAGCTCGACGTTGTTTGACGGTTCACCGGTAAATATATCGTATGGAAATATCACGGTTCTCGTTCCGGACCAAGATGTGGTTCAGGAGTTTCGCGCGCAGATCAGCAACAATACCGCAGAATATGGGAGGTACACCGGAGGTGTTATCAACATTACGTCTAAGTCCGGAGGCAACCAGGTTCACGGGACTGTTTACGAGTTTGTTCGCAATACGATTTTTAATTCGACACCGTATTTTTCGAAACATAATCCTGCCCAAGTTTTGGCGAAGAATCCCTATCATCAAAACCAGTTCGGAGCGAATGTAGGCTTTCCCATTATGAAGGACAAACTCTTTGGATTTGTCGATTATCAAGGATATCGTCAGATCTTTAAGCGTCCTTATAATTACATTGTTCCGACAGCGCGACAGCGCACTGGTGATTTTTCAGAGTTTTCCAACCAGATCTACGATCCTTGTGGTGGAACTGCAGGCCCCGGCCAGGGATGCCCAAATTACACGGGCGGTCCAACGCCGTTTGCGGGAAACAAAATCCCACTGAACCGCATCTCGCCTGTGGCACGTAACATCATCAACTGGGGTTACTGGGCTCCTCCAACCAACGCGTCGCTGCCACCGAATCAGAACTTTCTCGCGTATTCATCGATGGGTGGCGTGAACAACCAATACACAGGTCGTGTCGATTTCAACCTGAGCGATAAGCAGCGTATGTTTGGCCGCTACACGCAATGGAATTCCGATAATATCGCGCCCACGCCATTCAACAATGGTCTTATCTCCGGCGATCCCACGTCACCCGAGCACTTTTTCACCAGACAAATCGTGTTCGGCGATACCTACGTCTTCTCGCCTTCACTTCTCGGAGACCTTCGTCTCTCATATTTGAGATGGAACTACACGCGCTTGCCTGGAACCCTTGGATATAACCTCGGGAACCTTGGCTTCGATCCTGCAAGCCAACTGGATCAGATCTCAAACTTCAATCATGTCCCCAACTCGACAACATTTCCCGCGATGACGATTCAAGGCTACAACAACGTAGCGAACGGATACATCTTCGGAGTCAACCAGAACTATGCAATCGCTCCAAGCATCACGAAGACGATCAAGACGCATACGATTAAAGCCGGGGTGGACCTTCGCCGACTAGAGATGCTCTATTTCCAGAACAATAATCCGGGCGGTAACTTCCAGTTCGATCCTACCTGGACGGGAAATGCGTTCGCTTCATTCCTTCTCGGATACATGGTGAATCAGTCGGTCAATCCAAGCGTTATTCAGATTTCGCCACCCACTTACAATACGATCTATTACCAAGGCTATTACGTCCAAGACAACTGGAACGTATCTCAGAAAGTCACACTCAATCTTGGTTTGCGTTATGACATCCCTGGTGTATACCGCGAACGTCATGAGCTACTAGCGACATTTAATCCGAATGCAGTTAATCCACTTGTGACGTTGAACAATGGAAGTACCGTCCGCGGCGCATATGATTTGGTGAATTCGCCAGCACATCCAGCGAAGGGACTGCGGAATGAACATTTCCGCAATTTCTCGCCACGTTTGGGCATAGCATTCCGCCCAAACGACAAGACGGTCATTCGCGCGGGATGGGGATCTTTTTTCATCGCGTCCGATCTTCAGTTTCCGGAATCATCGGCTCAGTCCCCTTTGTCCTATATCACCAACAATCCTGTCTCAACGCGTGACGGTGGAGTAACTCCTTACGCAACTCTGGATAATCCCGCACCCACCGGTCTCACCCAAGCTCCAGGGCGCGATAGCAGCTATCAGCGTCTCCTCCTTGGTGGATCCGCCAATGCACTAAATCAGGACGAAGAAAACGGTGTGACCTATCAGTGGAACTTTGCTGTCCAACGTCAATTACCGCTCGGCATCGCCCTCGAAGTAGCGTACGCGGGGCTTCATGGTTCGCACCTTCCAGTGAGCCGGAGCCGGAATCAGGTGCCAAAGGAAGTCATGGATCGCGCATTGGCCGATCCAACCTGTGCTCCAGTCGTTACTGGATCATGCTTCCTTCAGGGAAGCGCTCCGAATCCGTTCTCTAACTATGCTTCGACATTTTCTCAGGGAAGTCAGCAATATCCCACATTGCCAAAGTTTCAGCTGTATCGACCATTTCCTCAATACGGCAATATTTCGAACACTGGCAACTATGTCGGATTCAGCAATTACAACTCACTGCAGGTAAAGGGGGAAAAGAGATTTTCTCAAGGCGGAGTATTCCTGCTTTCTTACACTTTCTCCAAACTGTTGACCAATGCGGAATCACTTACTTCTTGGCTGGAGGTCGTTGGCGCACCTGGCTTCCAAAACATGGCTAGTTTGGACGGCGAATACTCTCTTTCCGGATACGATTCGCGGCAAAGATTAGTTGCCAGCTATGTCTACGGTCTTCCGATCGGCCGCGGCCAGCGGTTCTTTGCCAATGTGTCGGGGCTTTCGGACAAACTAGTCTCCGGTTGGGGTGTGAACGGCGTTTCGACGTTTCAAATGGGATTTCCCATGGGAATCTCTATGAATTTGAACACTGTATCAACCTATTCTGGCGCCGGTACAACCAGGCCAAATGTAGTACCTGGTGTCGACAAGAGAACGCATGGAAGAATTCAGGACCGTCTCGGTGACCAGTTTTCGAAAACCACCTATTTCAATCTATCGGCTTTCACTGCGCCCGGTCCGTTCCGTTACGGAAACGAGTCTCGTACGGATAACACACTCCGGTTACCCGGCATCGCAAACTGGGACTTCGCGTTGTTCAAGGATACCCATATCAATGAGCGACTGGTATTTCAGTTTCGTGCGGAGGCTTTCAACCTATTCAACCGTGTCCAGTTTGGTGGTCCCAACACAGCAATCGGAAATACCCAAAACGGCCGGATCACCACTCAGGCAAATGACCCTCGTACCCTGCAATTGGCAGGCCGTATAAATTTCTAGCTCGAATCGCATCGTGTTCTCGAAGATCAGAGCACGATGCGATTTTCCAGAAAGAAGTGGAGTCACTTCTGAGGGCCATCCATGTTCTTATTCAAATACTCTCGGGCAGTCTGGATGAAACAGCTCTGGAAACCCGGCACTGTCTTGTCGCCCTTCCTCATAGCCTTAGCCGTAGCACATGCAGAAACAAGCAAGATCGAAGTTGGGCATCTCCAATCGGGAGCAACTATTTCTCTCGAGCGCTCCACGTCGGGGAGCTGGGGTATCGTTGTCGAAGGTGGAACCACTCCACACATTGGTCAAAGTCAGCCAGCAAAGATCGAAGTCTTTGAGAGGCCGGGCGAGATCCACCAGTTGAGCGCAGGATACAAACGATTCAAGAAGGTGGAAAACGGAGTAGATGCGCTTGCCGAAGTGCGTTATGGCGATCATGTCGTTTTCCGTGTACAGGATCATTGGGATTGCAAGGGCGCGGTGTTGTCATTGCAGAGGACAGTAGATGTGCGTGGCAATGCGGAGGGAGGGTTCTATTCCGCAATAACATTCGATCTCAATCGTTCTACCGCATGGTCAGATGTGAGTTTTATGGCTCCGGGCGCGATCTATGGCGATCCCACTTATGACGGCGATCGGTCACCCGGGGGCACTCTAAACTATGCTGCAAAGCACTTAGTGATGCGCGAAGATATCCTTGCTGCCCCATTATTTGCACTTTCTTTCAAAAATGGCTCTTCTGTCGCGTTGCTTGACCCTTCTCCGCGCGGCGATTCGACGGAAGAAGAGACAAAACTTACCAAACTGGTGATGACAGATCCGCGCTTCCAGTTCGGCTCCTTGGGAGCTTGGGAGGACGGAGACAATGTCGTTAAGTTTGGTTTTAGGTTTCCAGGTACAGTCAACGACTTTGCAGGAGCCAGGAATGAACCCGCCACCTCTCGTTGGGTTCGTCGATATCATCCGATTCAGCATGGCTTTTCGCAGCATTATCAGGTGAATTTTCGATTCGGACAGAGCCAGTCATTTCGCCAGGTTACACGTGACTCATGGCGATGGGCCTGGGATACTTTGACCCCTCCTGTGAACTATATAGATGTGGATCAGATGCAAAGGGTCTTGATTGATCATCTCGCGGACCAGGTCGAAACAATCAATGGAAGGACAGCGATTCCATTCGTTTTGTCTACTGTCAACGATAAGAAGAACTGGAATTGGTCGATGGTTGCGATGGGGTTCGTGGGAAAGAACCTTGAATGTGCAGACCAGTTGCTGCGCGAAGGAGATCGCGATACGACAGAACGCGGGCAAAGGATGCGCCAGCTCGGTCTCGCTATTATCGCGTCCAATATTCAAGCGCTTTCGGCGGTACCGCTTCAGGCGACGGGATACGACATTCAAAATGGCAAGCCCTGGGATCATATCTGGCTTGCACCATGGCTGCGCAACGCTACCGAAGATATGCGTGTGTTGGTTCGTGCCTACCGGCGAGAACGCTTGCAAGGTCGTCAACATCCGGAGTGGATGGAATGGGTGAAAAATTATGTTGACTGGCTCATCCTGCAACAACGAGAGGACGGATCGTTTCCACGCCGTTGGAAGCCGGGAAGCAATGAGGTAGCAGAACCTACAGGTACGGCAAGCTACAATCCGGTCCCATTGCTTGTGCTGATGACTGAAGAGACCGGTGATTCCAAGTATCAGAGGGCAGCGATCCGAGCGGCTGACTACGTCTGGACGGCATTCGGAAGTAGAGGCCTTTTCGTTGGAGGTGCGAGCGACAATCCGAATATTACCGATAAGGAAGCCGGAATGCTCAGCATGGAAGCCTTCTTAAGCCTCTATGAATCCACAAAGGATCCCAAATGGCTGGAACGAGCACAGGCTGCCGGAGACTTTGCCGAAAGTTGGATCTGGATCTGGAATCTCCCGATGGCAATAGACGCGGACGACGCACAGCTTCATTGGAAGAAGGGCGTTCCAACCGTAGGCCTGCAAGGTATTACAGCGTTGAATACAGGGGGAGTCGATGAGTATCTTGACTGGGCAGTGTCTTCCTATGCAAAGCTGTTCAACTATACAAAAGACGAACACTACCTTCAGGTAGCGCGTGTTCTTTTAAATGACACGAAATCGATGGTGGCTTTGCCCGGGCGCCAATATGACATGAAAGGCATCGGCTGGCAGCAGGAAAATTTTAGGTTGGGACCTGGCCCCAATGGACGGGGCGTAGGATCGCATCGTTTCTGGTTACCCTGGATCTCGGCGAACCACCTATACGGAATTACCGGTCTCGAGGAGTACGATCCCACGCTATTGAAATTAATCTCCACAAAGCCGGCTGAAGGCAAGGTGGCCACTTCTAAGTAATAGATCGAAGAGTCGTTTGTTTTGAGTGCTAGGGAGAAGATGGAGGATTGAGCACGAATGGAACTGACAAATCACATTCTCTTCAGGCGAAGCATTACGTGGGATCCACAAGGGAATGGAGGAAAAACCAGAGCGTATATATTGCAATTTTCTCCGGTTATTACATCAAATCTTACAAGGTTTGTCGTCCGCTATACCTTGCTGCTTGTGGCAGCACTATGTTCACTTCTCCCCCTTCTCGCTCAAAATGCACCATCTGCGCAGGTTAAGGCGCTGCCCTTTGTCAGTCCCCTCTTCACTAACAATATGGTATTGCAGCGTGACAAGTTGAATACTATCTGGGGATGGTCAGACCCCGGTGACACCGTTCGCGTACAGGTCGGCAACAATACAGAATCGGCCGTTGCACAACAGAACCATCGTTGGGAGGTGAGGATTCAACCGCCCCCCGTCGGTGGACCTTACATTGTCAAGATCTCGGGCCACCAGATGATGGAACTTCATAACGTTCTGGTGGGTGACGTGTGGTTATGTGGTGGCCAATCCAATATGGAGTTTCAGCTTCATGGGGCACGCAATGGGGAGGAAGAGGCAAAAGTAGCGAACCATCCAGAGATTCGCTACTTCACCGTAGGAACGCAATCTGCCTATAGACACTCGGATACCGTGTCAGGAACGTGGAAAGTAGTCTCTCCAGAGAACGCAGGACGCCTCTCGGCTGTAGCCTACTATTTTGCCCGCCGTATCCAACAGGATGTTCACGTCCCAATTGGATTGGTTGTAGATGCAGTTGGTGGAACGCCCGCGGAGGCCTGGACGAGTGCTGCCACACTTCGTCCATTGAAGGATTTTGATCTTCCATTGGCCGGGTTGCAGCATTTCGCTTCACAAGGCAGCCCGGAGTACGGTAACTACGTCATGCATTGGTATGACGAATACGATATTGGCCTCAAAGAACACTGGGAAAACGAGAGCGGAGATGGAGCAGAGTGGAAGAGCGTTTCCGTTCCTGGGGGATTCGCGGAACTCGGGGTTCCGGATACACCTGCTGTGGTCTGGTTCAAAAGAGAGATTGTTCTGCCGAATTCTGTTCCAGTGGGACGCACGACGTTATTCCTGGGATCCATCGAACGGATGGACACGGTCTACATCAACGGGAGGCTGGTCGGCGGAAGTGCGTGGGTTGATAATCCTCGTGTTTACACCGCTCCTCCTGACATATTAAAACCAGGAAAAAATACGATCACAATTCGGATTCTGAAGACCAAGCCGCAAGGCGGATTTTTGGCCAGGCCAGAGGACATTCATTTCACGCTTGCAGACCATAAGACCATTCCCCTTGCTGGTCCATGGAAAGGTAGGCTAAGTGTTGATGCGCGGCCTCCTCATCCTCTGCCTATGAGTTTTGAGAACTGGCCGGTGATGCCTTCGGTGCTCTTTGAAGGAATGGTAGCTCCGATCGCGCCTCTCTCTATTACAGGAGCCATCTGGTATCAGGGTGAAGCAAATTCGGAGCGGGCATACGAGTACCGTAAGGTTCTTCCCACAATGATTGCCGATTGGCGGCGAACATTTAGACAGGGCGATTTTCCTTTTTATATTGTGAGCCTTCCCGCGTTTAAACCACGAAGCCCAGTGCCAGTCGATGATGCCTGGGCTGAGACGCGAGAGGCGCAGGCAATGACAGCCGTGAATGTTTCAAACTCCTGTCTTGCTGTCACCATCGACACGGGAGAGCCTGATAGTATTCACCCCAAGAATAAGATTCCCGTAGGCGAGCGGCTTGCCCTCTGCGCATTGGCGAAGCAGTATGGCAAAAGCGTGGTCTACCAGGGGCCGAGTGTGGACGGAGTAGAACGTGAGACTAGCGCGATTCGTTTGCACTTCACTCATGCCGATGGTGGATTAGTCGTAAAAGGGGACAGTCGAGGCCAGTTCCAGATAGCTGGAGATGATAAGAAATGGGTGTGGGCTGATGCGCACATCATCGGTGATTACATTCTGGTCTCTTCTTCTCTGGTGCAATATCCGACGCAGGTCAGGTATGCATGGCAGGCAAATCCGGCGGCCACTCTGTTCAATGGTGCCGGTTTGCCTGCGGCTCCGTTCCGGACAGACACATGGGCGGGCATCACCGAGGGCCATCGGCCTTACTGATTGCAGGGATGAAACACATTATGGGTAAACAAATCGGTTGCAGCGTGATTGTAGCGAGATTGCTTGAACAAAGATGGTGCGATCGACATCGTGACGTCAACTAATCGCGGAACCTTCATCTTCTGGGGCAAGCCTTCTGCGGAAACGCGAGCGCGCAAATAAACCATTCCACGCCATAAGTGAGCCTTTCGTCTCGTGCAATGTAACGCCGCAGCACAGTTTATCAACAGAGATCAAAGAGGAAAATGCTATGTACTCAGCCCGATTTATCATCGCAACGATAGGGCTCTTGGCCATGTCGCCAGCAAGCCTTTATGCGCAAGGGTCTGCCGCGAGTGGTTGGATAGACTATCTGGGAGGTCCGGATAGTTCTCACTACTCGCCCTTGAAGCAGATCGCTTCAACAAATGTCAGCAAGCTTAACATCGCATGGACGTACCTCGCTGGCGAGGGGACCTATACTTTCAGCCCCATAGTCGTCGACAACATCGCTTATGTTGCGGCTAAACAGGGAGCGTTAGTTGCTTTGGATGCATCGACAGGCAAGGAGCTTTGGGTTCATCCGTTTCCCGCTACTGGTGGCCGCGTCGGAATCAGCGGACAGCGCGGTTTGAATTATTGGGAGAGCAAGGATCGCTCAGATCGTAGAATCCTGGTTTCTACCGGAGGCTATCTTTATGCAATCGACGCGCTCACAGGAAAAAATATCGAATCGTTTGCTGATCACGGCCGACTTGATCTTAAAACGGGAATCGATCGAGCACCGAGGGCATTGACATCGAGAACGCCAGGACGAACCTTTGAGAACCTTGTGATTCTCGGCAGCGCGACCGGCGAAGGATACCTTGCGCCTCCTGGCGACATTCGCGCTTTCGATGTGCGAACCGGGAAACTCGTGTGGGTCTTTCATACAATCCCGCGCCCCGGAGAGATGGGATATGACACCTGGCCGAATAACGCTTACAAATTCCTCGGAGGCGTGGATGTATGGGGAGAGTTCACCATCGACGAAAAGCGGGGCATCGTATATCTGCCGACCGCCTCAACTAAATATGAACTTTATGGTGGGGACCGGCCGGGAAACAATCTGTTCGCTGATTGTTTGCTCGCTCTCGATGCGCGAACCGGTAAGTATCTTTGGCATTTTCAGACTGTCCATCATGATGTATGGGATTATGATCCCAATGTCGCTCCACAACTTGCAACCGTTTGGCATAACGGCAAGAGAGTAGATATCGTGGCGCTTGCTTCGAAAAACGGATTCCTTTACGTCTTTGATCGGGTGACGGGCAAGCCACTTTGGCCTATCGAAGAGCGCCCTGTGCCCCAATCAGACCTGCCCGGCGAACGCACTTCTCCTACACAGCCTTTTCCGACGGTCGTGCCACCGTTTGCGCGTCAGAATATGACAGTAAAGGATCTCTACGATGGCTTCATGACTCAACAGGAGAAGGAGTGGTGGATAGAGCGGCTTTCGAAAGCTCGTAGCGGTCTCTACACACCACCTGCTTTGACCGAGACGATACAGTTGCCAAGTGTAACCGGTGGCTCGTCCTTTTTTGGCAGCGGTGCTGATGGGGCAAAGGGTATGGTTTTTATTGAAACGAAGAACGTTCCTTCAATCCTAAGAATGGTTCCCGATGGACAGTCAATCGCAGCTAATAATGGGGGGCTTATTCCGAGTCAACCTGAGGGGAGCACAGATGGTAGCTCAAGAACAACACCCAGTTCGTTGCCGGAAAGGATTGGACGCACGGTCTATGAACAGACCTGCCAGATCTGTCATGGCTCCGATCTCAAGGGTGATCGGGGGCCGGCGATCGATACCGCTGTGAGCCGACTAGGCGAAGAGGAGGTACGCACCATTATTACGAACGGGAGAGGGGCCATGCCCTCATTCCGCTCCATACCGACTCAGAACAGAACGGATGTGATTGCGTTCCTCACTCGGCCGGATCTGGCGCCTCCGGGATCTGCAGTTCCCACAAACATGTTGGCAGAAAGGCTGGAACCGGATTACCCACCTGATTTGAACCCACGTCCCATACGGTACAAAACGGGATACGGTCAAGAGGGCTACATTATTACTCCTCCCTGGAGCACCATTACTGCGTACGATCTAAATACTGGCAAGATCGTATGGCAAACACCCTATGGAGATACCCCACAGGCTGGCCCCAGCGATAAGCTTCGAGGGAATATTTTTCCAAAGAGCGGGTTTGTGATTTTGGCGTCAGGCTTAGTGGTATTCGTAGATAATCACGGAAAGTTTTATGCACTAGATCAAAAAACCGGGAGAGTCCTATTTACGAAAGACGTCCCGAACGGGGCGGTCGGCGTCCCTGCAGTCTATGCCGTAGACGGACGCGAATACATTCTTTTTGCTTTGACTGCAGGTCCTGGGTTCCCGAAAGGTGCAAGAATGCCAGCGGGAGGTATCAATCCTCATGCCGAGGCTAAAGCCTATGTTGCATTTGCATTGCCTCGATAATCATTTATGCCCTTCTCGCAGATGGCGTATTCGGAAGTTTCCTGGCTAGACGAAGGATGTCGTTCTAACTCTCAAGTCTTCCGTTATGAGCAGAACTGACAAAGTCAATGGAAAACCAGCATAACTAAAACGATATTGCATAATATGCAATCGATATTGCACAGAATTGTAACTTTGGGCTATTATGCGTTGCGCAGAAAACGTTATCTCAGAATGATCTTTTGAGTCGCGAGTTCTCATGGAACAACGGCTTTCTTCGTCGAGGCTATTACGTCGATCTACTCTCGTTGCGTTGATCTGTGCCATCTTCGCGCCTTTCGCGCACTCCCAGCTATCAGACTTACCTGACGGCCAGGGGAAAGATGCTGTTCAGCGAGTGTGCACCCAATGTCACTCGCTCTCTGTTGTTACAGGCCAACGGATGTCCCACGAACACTGGGCGGTTCAGGTTGAAGATATGGTAAGCCGCGGCGCCAAAGGTAGTCCCGCCGACATCCAACTCGTCATTCAATATCTTTCCGCCTTCTATGGCAATGATGCGGCGGTCACCACATCCGCGCCAAGCGCCAATGCTGGTAGTCAATCTCGGGGGTCTCCTTCTGCGAAGTCTCCTGCCTCGATTCCCTTCGATGAACTCGTACCAGGCAGCCAACACGCTGATCCTGATGAGAAGAAGGGGCAGTACGTCTCCCACGAGGATCGCACCCATCCAACAGGTGTTACTGCCACGCGGATTCTCGAGGCTGACAAAGAGCCTCAAAACTGGCTGACCTTCAATGGAACTTATCGTAGTAATCACTACTCTCATCTTCGCGAGATCACTCCGGAAAACGTGAAGAATCTGCAACTGAAATGGGTCTTCCAGACACATTGGCTCGACCCGTATGAATCTACCCCTATCGTCGCTGACGGCGTTCTTTATACAACGCAAGGCAACGACGTAGTTGCTCTCGATGCGGAATCAGGGCGAATGTATTGGATCTATCGTTACACACCTGCTGCCGATTCACGTCTCTGCTGTGGGCGCATCACACGTGGACTCGCTATTCATGGCAATACTCTGTATCTCGCTGCTGTTGACGCGCACCTCATCGCGATCGACGCTCGGACAGGCAATCCCCTATGGGATACCCACGTCGCTCGGACCCAGAGTGGCTACACCATGACCGGAGCCCCGCTCGTCGTTCACGACCACATCATCATCGGTGTTGCTGGCGGCGAATACGGTATCCGTGGTTTTATTGCTTCTTACGACGCCTATAGCGGCAAGCTAGAGTGGAAGTTTTACACCACGGCCGGTCCTGACGATCCGGGGGGCTCCAGTTGGAAAGGCTACACCTACAAGATCGGTGGGGGTTCGGTTTGGCTCACTGGCTCGTATGATCCCGAAACGAATCTGCTCATCTGGGGGGTCGGCAATGCAGGTCCGGACTACAACGGAGATCAGCGACCAGGTGACAACCTTTACACCAGTTCCATGGTGGCCATTGACGCGGATACCGGGAAGATGAAGTGGTATTACCAGGCGAATCCTCACAATGAATACGACTGGGACGCTGTACAAACTCCCCTTCTTGTCGACATGCGGTGGAAAGGGCAGCTTCGCAAAGTCCTCCTCTGGGCTAACCGGAATGGGTTCTTCTACGTCCTCGATCGCACAAATGGCAAGTTTCTCCTCGGGACTGCATTTGTGAAGCAGAATTGGAATGCAGGTTTCGACCAAGATGGTCATCCAATCATGACGCCGAACTCGAAGTCCAGTGAAGAGGGGACACTCATCTTCCCCGATAACCAGGGAGGCACTAATTGGTTTGGAGCTTCTTTTAGTCCTCGAACAGGTTTCTTTTATGTCAGCGCCCGCGATGGCTACTCTACCTTATTCACAAAAGGTCCTCAAAAATACACCGAGGGTGAGCGCTATGACGGCCGAGGCCATCGAAGTTCAGCCACTTTCAACAGCGTCATCGGCAGTGATATGGATAAGTTTCTTGCGATTCGAGCTCTTGACCCCAGTACCGGGGACCTGAAATGGCAGTACATCCTCAATTCTGGACTCAGCCTGAATCCCTTTGGTGGGTGGCAGACCAATGCTGGGGCTTCCGGCATTCTGACCACAGCTTCCGACCTTCTTTTCGTTGGTGGTCGTGAAGGTAATCTTGTCGCCCTTGACGCTCGCAATGGTAAAGAACTTTGGCGACGTCAGATGGGTGCGCCCATGATTATGGATCCTATCTCTTACTCCGTCGACGGGAAACAATATTTCGCCATCAATTCCGGCTTGGCGCTCTATGTCTTCGGGCTACCCGAGGAAGATCCCAAATGAGACAATCCATCCTTCCTCTAAAGCATCTAGTTATCTGCGCACTAACCACCGCTTGCGGGGCAACTCTAGTTCTTTCACCAATCGTGGTCAAAGCTGGACAGGCCTCTTCTGATATTGCCCGCGGTCAGGCGATCTTTGAAGGTAAAGGAAGCTGTTTCTCTTGTCACCGTGTTGCTGATCAGGGCTCCTATATGGGACCTGACCTCAGCGCAATTGGCAGCACTCGTACCATCGAGGAGCTCAACAATGCAGTCGTTTCGCCCAACTCGACCGTCTCTCCCCAAAACCGGCTTTACGGGGTCAGCGACCGTAATGGAAAAATGATTATAGGTCGCCTCCTTAATCAAGACGTCTATTTCGTTCAAATGCTAACTGCCGATGCCCATCTGGTAACGCTGAAGAAGTCGGCATTGCGATCGTTCGACTTCATCGATACCCCTCCCATGCCCTCCTATAGCAACAAACTCTCGACCGCCGAGCAGACAGATCTGGTCGCATACCTCGCCTCGCTGCGTGGAGTGGTCAAGCAATAACAACCATTGGAGAACCTCCATGAAACCAGCCCTCTTCATCGTTTCGCTGTTTCTTACTGCAATTCCTACCTTCGGTCAAACTTCTGCCGTTCTTGATAAATCGCCCTCTATCAGTCTTACAAATGGAGTGATGAAGGCAAAGGTGTATCTTCCAGATCCCCAAAAGGGCTTTTATCACTCGACTCGATTTGACTGGTCTGGATTCATCGGAGCTTTGGAGTATAAAGGGCACAATTACTACGGCGATTGGTTCTCCCGTCTCGATACCGATCCAAAATACTGGGACTTCAACTACGACGGAGATGAAATCGTCTCTGCGCCCCAGACTGCAGGAGTGGGTCCCGTTGAGGAGTTTCAGACTAACGGCATTGCTCTTGGCTACAACGAGGCTAAGCCGGGAGAAAACTTCATCAAGATCGGCGTAGGCGTCCTACGCAAAATTGACAACAAGCGATACAGCCACTCAGATAATTACCCTCTTGTCGATACAGGTAGATGGACAGTCACTCATTCGGGAAATAGCATCACCTTCAATCAGGTCATCTCCGATTCCCAATCCGGTTATTCCTACGACTACACCAAGATCGTCCGCCTCGTTCCGGGCAAACCGCAGATGATCATCGATCACAGGCTCAAAAATACCGGAACCAAAGCCATCGCGACTCAGGTCTACGACCATAACTTCCTTGTCCTGGATCATCAGCAGCCGGGTCCGGATTTCGTCATCAAGTTTCCATTTCAACCCACCGCAACGCGCCCCGTATCACCCGGTCTCGGTGAGCTCCGCATCAACCAAATCGCTTACCTCAAGACCCTGGAGGGAAAAGATCGCATGCAGGCTCAAATGAAGGGTTTCAACAATAGCCCGAGCGACTATTCCATCACGATTGAGAATACGAAAGTTGGCGCAGGTGTTCGCTACTCTGGAAATCGGCCTCTCTGGGATGTTGGCTACTGGTCTATTCGTACGGTTCTCGCTGCCGAGCCCTTCATCAATTTCGATATCGTCCCCGGAGCCGAGTACACATGGACTCTGACGTATGACTACTACACGATACAGAAGAAGTAGAACGGTTCTGAACATACGAGTTCGGCCTGCACTAACACTCGAATATTAATTTTGCGTGGGATAAGGTGATCTGCATGAATTCCGGACAAAAACGCTTCGTCTCGCATCTGGCAGCTTCAGTAAACGATATCTCAACCTCCATGAACCGCCGCCGCTTCCTCCAGTCAGCGGCCGCTGTCAGCGCAATAGCAGGGCTTAGTGGCCACCTGTTCGCCCAGACTAGCGAAGCGTCGGAAGCACGCCTGCTCGATGGAAGAGAATTTGTCTCATGGGAGAAGCCCCTCACTTTCACGAAGACCTACTATGTTGACAACCAGACTCCCAAAGCTGACGACAAAGGTCCCGGGACAAAAGAAAAGCCCTTCCGCACTATCAATAAAGCGGCCCAGGTCCTGCAGCCGGGCGAGCGCGTCGTCGTCGCGTCCGGAATTTACCGCGAGTGCGTCCGCCCCATGCGCGGCGGCACGGGGCCCGACAAGATGATCAGTTATGAAGCTGCTCCTGGAGCAAAAGTCTTCGTCAAAGGCTCAGAGATTCTGAAAGAAGGCTGGCGGCAGAACTCCATCGCCACGAGCCGCGGCCCCGCCGCTACAACCATCCCCCCGTTTATGGCCTGGCGTCACGACCTCAACAGCGCCCTGTTCCCTGACGCCTACAATCCCTTCGCCCTCGCCAGTTCCATGAGCGACCGCGAGTGGCTCGACACCAAGACCAACGACATGGGCCCCTACTTCCGCCGTCGCGGGCTGATTTTTGCAGATGGTAAACCGCTCGAACCGGTTGAACTCCCGCGCGAACTCGCCTCTGCACAGCTCCCTGGTGTTCCGATTCAGCGACCCGCAGGTGCGCCTATCGTCCTGACTGGCATGCCTACCCGAACCCGCACTGGCCCTATCATGCAGGAGGTTGGCGGTGCGCCGGAGTATCGCTTCTTCACCGACAACAACGGACAGTTCATCGTTGTTCGTGTTCCCGGTACGCCGGCGGAACACACCATCGAGATCACCACCCGCGAGCAAGCCTTCTGCCCCTCGGAGCGCGGTCTCGGCTACATCCGGATCAAGGGCCTTACCTTTCAGCACGGCGGCAACGGATATCCCATCCCACAGCGCGGCCTCGTCTCTACCAACGGCGGCAATCACTGGATCATTGAGGGCAACACTATCGAGTGGGCCAACGGCACCGGCCTCGACATCGCCAACGGCGATTGGAACGCTCCTCCGGCGCCTCAATCTGGTGACAGCCAGATCGTTCGTGGCAACACCATCCGTTACTGCGGTGTGGAAGGGCTCGCCGGTATGGGGACAGAAAGCGCCCTCATCGAAGACAATCTCATCGAGTGGTGCGGCTGGGCCAACGTCGAACGCGCCTGGGAAGCAGCAGCAGCCAAGTTCCATCGCGCCCATAACATGCTCTTCCGCCGCAATGTCATCCGGCACATCCGCCACGGCAACGCCGTCTGGTTTGACACCGGCGCTGTCAACGACCGCATCACCGGCAATGTCTTCGCCGACGTCGTCAGCGTCGCCTCCGCCGTTCACATGGAGATGAACCTGCAAGCAAACCTCATCGACAACAACATCATCTGGGACGTCCGCAACGCGGAGCCTGGCACTCCTGGCCAACGCGGTTGCGCAGGCTCGGGTCTCTTCGATAATGCCAGCGATAAGCTCACCATCACGCAGAATCTTATCGGCCGCTGCGACAACTCTGGCATCTTCGCCATCATCCGCGAAGATCGCGCAGGCAGCGGTACAGCCACCGGCAACAAGGTTTACAACAACATCTTCACAAAGTGCGGTAAATCCGCCATCGTCTTCCTCAGCGAGAAGAACGAGGCCGATGGCAATCTCTACACTAGCTTGCCCAATGACTTTCAAGGCTTCTTCAGCGGAGCGGAAAAGCAGTTCGTCACTCTTGCTGCGTGGCGGGAAAAGTTCGGCTGGGACAAGAACGGCACCTCTGCCGACATGGAGGTAGACTTCAACCCGGACACCCTGGAACTCACACTAAAGAGCAATCAGCCTCTGCCGAAGGTAGCCATCCACAACCAGGTCAGCACTGATTTCTTCGGCAAATCCACATCCGGCACCCGCGTCGCCGGGCCGCTGGCAGATCCTGGTGCAAAGCAGGTATGGAAAGTCGATCCGCGTTCCACCGTGCAGGCCTAACTGCCAGTACGGTCGAGATGTTCAGCTCTTGGTAACTGACTAGAATCCACGATCGGGGAATTGTTGATGGTTCACTCACGCCGCACCTGGATGAAAACCGCCGCCATGGGTTTGAGCGGCCTGCTCGCGGGCGAACGCGATCTCTCCGGACAGCCGGTGAATCACGCCCGCGCTTTGGCCGACCCGCGCGACGAGATCAAGATAACCGGACTTGAGATCATCCCAGTGAACTCGCTGCGCAGCATCTTCGTCAAGATGCACACTGAAGCAGGTATCACCGGCATCGGCGAGGGGACTGTAGAAGGACGCATCCCCACCGTGGTCGCCGCCATCAAGGAGATCGAGCCCTACCTCATCGGCAAGGACGCACGCCGACCCGCACACCATTGGCAGGCGATCTATCGGCACGCGTTTTATCGCGGCGACATCGTTCTCACCTCCGCGTTGGGCGCGGTCGATATTGCGATGTGGGACATCAAGGGCAAGGCCTTGGGAGTTCCGGTCTATGACCTTCTGGGCGGCCCCACGCGCGACCGCATCAAGTGCTACGGCCAGGCCGAGAGTATAGAAGAGACCAAAACCCATGTGCTCGCCGAGGGCTACCGGTCGATGAAGACCAGCGTCTCGCGCACACGAGGCCTGTTGTCCCGCTCGTCCGAGAGCCCGTACTACATCGACGGCTTTGTCGAAAAAGTAAAGGCGATCCGCGAACTCATCGGCCCCGACTTCGACCTCGGCATCGAGATGCACGGCGAGCATGAACCGCCCGCCGCGATGGAGATCATCAAGGCGCTCGAGCCCTTTCGCCCCTGGTTCTATGAGGAGCCGATCCAGTTCCAGAATCTGCCCTTGATGGCAGAGATGGCGAAGAAAACGGCATTCCCCTTCGCCACCGGCGAGCGCATGGTGACCAAGTGGCAGTTCCGCGACCTGCTGACGGTAGGCGCAGCGCAACTGCTACAGCCGGACGTCACGCACGTAGGCGGCATCACCGAGCTCAAGGCAGTAGCCATGCTCGCAGAGGCCTTCTACGCTGATATGCTGCCGCACTCGAAGGAAGGAGTGGTGGGCTTCGCCGCCTCGATGCACGTGGCCGCGTCAACCCCGAACTTTCTCGCGCATGAGGTGCCCTCGTTGCAAGCAGTGAAGGGAGGACCGCCCAATGTACAACGCAGCCCCATGGGGAAGAGCTACATCAAAAAGCCGTTCGTGATGACCGAGGGCAATATCGTCCTGAAGGGTAATCTGGACGGACCAGGACTCGGTATCGAGCTCGATGACAACCTCATCGATAACGAGCGCGGCATCCCAGAATGGAAGTTCCCGGAGATGTGGGATGCAATCGACGGTTCTGTACGCGACCATTGAGATTGCAATATTCTATGAAATCGGCACGGGTTGGCTTTCTAGATCACTCATCTCTGTCATCCTCAGATGTAAAACCTCGCAGACGATGCTTCATTGAAGCCAGCTGAAGCAAAGATGTAGTTGGAGTAATAGAGAATCTACACGTTGTCTGAATCTGCTATTCGCAACCAGAATCTCGACCAGGAGAGCAGTGAGGCGTTCCGGGAGATCGCACGTGAATGCTCGGACACAACGAGGTTAGACGATATGTTGACTCTTGCGCGCTTTGACGCAGGCCACACGGATATCCCTTTTATCGACTGAACCTCTCTGATCTTCTTATTGATACCTGCGATAAGGCTTGTGAAGTGGATCGCTGAGATACATCGCACGAAGCTTTTGGGCGAGAGTGTGGAACACTCAGGCACGACCTTTCAAATCTCTTTCGTCTCGCGGTGTAGAGGTGGAAGCGCAATTGGAGCGGGCTTCAGCGGGAATTAAGCTTCAGGCATTACTTTTTTGAAGAGATTGAGGAGTTGGGTTTGACACTCGGCAGAGCACAGCAGGTGATGGACCAACAATAGATAGCAATAGCTATATTTTGATGATCGAGGAGATCCATGCGTCTTAAAACGCTTTTCTTTGCACTTGCGACCGCTTCCAGCCTATTTGCGCAGTCGACAACCCACTACCGCGTGACCCAGTCCTATCTTCTCGGCGGAAATGGTGGCTGGGATTACATCATTCCCGACCCCACTAACCATCGCCTCTACATCGCACGGGAGACACGCCTGATGGTCGTTGATGAAGAGAGCGGAAAGCTGGCAGGAGAGGTTACGGGAATAAACGGGGCTCACGGCACAGCCATCGTAGCGAAGAGCAACCATGGCTTCGCAACTGCCGGTGAAGACAAGGCTGTCGTGATGTTCGATCTTAAGACCTTGAAGATACTTGGCAAAATACCAGCAGCAGATGATGCGGATGCTATCGTCTTCGACGATGCATCAAACCGGGTTTTCACACTGAACGGAGATGCCAATTCTTCGACGGTCATTGATGCTACTACTGGCAAGCTCATCACCAACATTCCGCTGAAGGGTAAACCTGAATACGCTGTTTCAGCGGGCGACGGTAAGGTATATGCCAATCTTATCGACACCAATGAGATCGTCGAAATCGATGCTAAAAAGGCAACGGTGGCAAGACGCTGGTCAACTGCTCCGTGCAAACAGCCTGTGGCGATGGCAATCGATAAATCGAATCATCGCCTGTTCAGCGGTTGCAGGAGTGGCGTATTGGCAGTTTCCGACTTTACCGCGGGAAAGATCATAACAACTGTGCCCATTGGAGCGGGTGTGGATGGTGCTGCATATGACCCCAAGAGCCACGACATCTTTGCTTCGAACGCTGACGGAACACTCACCATCATTCATCAGAAAAGCGCCGACAAGTTTGAGGTTACTCAAACTCTTACCACTCCGGTCGGTTCCCGTAATCTCGGTCTCAATCCTGTGAATCACCGACTCTACGTCGCGTCTGCAAAGTTCGGGACATTGCCCCCGGGCAGCAAAGGCAAGAAACCGGTATTGCCCGGAACATTCACCTTATTAAGAATCGAAGCTGATCCCGCAGCTCACTAACCAATGTCGGTTGGCCGGAGTCATGCGATAGAATTCCGGCCAACACTTAACCGCTTTGGCTGCGGTTCTTTAGTAATCACTGTGTCATGGCGAGGTTGCTATACTGCTGGAGATTCCGTAAAGCGCCCCTTCTTAGAGACCGACTTTCCATCAAAATCCATACTTGTCTAATGAAATTATGAGGAGCCCCCCTCTTGCTATGAGAATTCTGGTAATCGAAGACGATAAGAGGATCGCAACTCTTGTCGAGCGAGCGTTCTGTGATAGCGGCCATCACGTGACTCTCGTTCATGACGGCCGCGATGGAGCCGAGGCTCTCTTGAAAGGCAACTTCGACGCAGCTCTACTCGATATCTATCTTCCCAGGATGGACGGCGTGGAGGTTCTGGAGCATGTGCGCGTGCGGAACTGCCGGGTTCCTATCTTAATGCTGACTGCGGTCGATGCCGTACCGCGAATACTCAAATCCTTCGACCTGGGCGCCGATGATTACCTGGTGAAGCCGTTCATCGTAGAGATACTTTTAGCGCGGGTAGCAGCGATTGCCAGACGTGGAGCAAAACCTGGTCCCGGGGTTATCGATGCTTTCGGCGTTACGCTGGATCCCGCGCGTCGTATGGCTATTCGACACGGGAGAGAGATCCCGCTCACGCGCAAGCAGTTCGATCTGCTGGATACCTTGATGCGCCAAGCTGGACAGATTACGTCGCGAGAACAACTGATTGAGGCCGGTTGGGGCCATGTTGCCCAAGTGAAAGAGAACACTCTCGACGTCTACATTCATGGCCTGCGAGCCAAGCTGGAAGATCCGTCAGACGAGCAGAATCCCCTCATCCAAACCGTTCATGGCACGGGTTATCTCTTCGGGATAGGTTGATCCATGTATTCATTGTCCGTTCGTGCCCGGTTGATGCTGCTCTACTTTACGATTACCTGTGCTGGATTGATCTTCTTTGGTCTGATGTCCTATGGCGCTCTTCGCTATGCTCTGCTGGAAGGAAAGAAAACTCACCTTGAAGGACGCGAAAACAGGCTTCACCAACTGATTCGCGAGAATAGATCCAAGGGTGTTTCCAGCAGTCTGGAAGAACAACTGAACAATTATGCCTTGGTAACACACGAAGGAAACCTCTTTCGCGTTCACAACCTGGATGGCAGCTACCTGTTCCCTGCGACGGGAGTACCGAAGGACTGGGCTCTGCCAGAACAGGATGAGTGTGCACAACGCGAGTTCACGGAGACGAAGCTTGATGGAATACCGGTGTTGGTGATGTGCCATCAGGCTAATCTCAATGGGCACCAGGTCAAGCTGCATATCGGTGGAGCGTTGGACGAGGAAGCATCGATGATGCGCAGATATCGTAATGCGCTGCTCCTGCTTCTGCCGCTGGTACTTCTTCTCTCCTCGGTTGGCGGATACTTTTTGAGCAGGCTGGCGCTCAAACCTGTCGACCGGATGACGCGCGCGGCGCTTGATATTGGTGTCGGCAATCTGTCGAAGCGGTTACCGGTTCCAGTGGCAAAGGATGAGATTCAAGACCTTGCCGTGGCATGGAACCAGCTGTTGACCAGACTTGAAGATGCGGTCCTTCGTCTGAGCCGGTTTTCTGCCGATGCCTCGCATGATCTAAGGACCTCAATTACGATCATGCTTGCCACTGCTCAACTTTCGCTGCGCCGCGGAACAACGGTCGACGAGCATCGCGATGACCTTGGCAGGATTGCCACGGAGTGCCGTACCGCATCTACTCTGCTCGACGCTTTACTTGCTCTGGCACAGAGCGACAACTTCCTTCACGAGATGGATCTGAAGAAGATCGATCTCTGCGATCTGGTTGTGAACGGATGCCGAAGAGTAGAAGATCTCGCCGAATCCAACGGAATTATGCTGGACTGGCAACTACCTGCGGAGAAAGTGCAGATCGATGGCGATGAGCTTCTGCTGCAGAGATTGTTAGGCATCCTTCTGGAAAATGCAATCCGCTACACGCCGGCAGGAGGAGAGATCTCCGCAGAGGTTTCTGTCTCTGCGAATAAGGCTTTGGTGACCGTGCGGGATTCTGGGGTTGGCATGTCGGACGAGGTGCGAAAAAAAGTCTTCGACCGCTTCTATCAGGCGGATCTGCGCGAGAGAAAATCTTCGGCTGGAAATGGCCTGGGGCTTTCAATCGGGAAATGGATCGCGGACGCTCATGGAGCCGACCTGACTTTGGAGAGCACTCCTGCACTTGGTTCAGTCTTTCAAATCCACTTTCCTCTAAGAAGTGTGGCAAGCTATAACGAAGCGGAAGCGAAGGCGCTGAAAAACGGAATTCCTGCTTGATATTCGACAAGCAAATTGGACGTGAGAATAGGTCCTTAGCGGCCTTTTCTCCTCTAAAATCCTTCTTCGCAAGCCCTTATTTTGAATAAGTCGCCGCACTCCTTAAATTAGCCTGAAATTCCACTAAATTCAGCCTTTAAGGGCAAGCTTGTTCACTCGCCAATTACTCGACTGCAATCGCTTATTCATAATTGGCCGATAACTTCGACCCAACATGATTCATAAAAAAGTTGGAAACAGCGTACTTCTACTGGCGATCTCTATAGGGATTCCTTCCCTGCTGGCGCAGGTAATCGAACCGAAGCACTCTGCAGAGCCATCGAGGGGATATTATCTGACCTCGCAGGCGCTTGTGATTACTTCAATCATCCCTTCTGCCCCAGAGCAGGAATCGGCGACGACGAAAGACGAATTGGCTGAGCTTCACCGCATCCAAACGGAACGCACTCCGAAACAGGTAAAAGCAGCCCAGGCAGACGACGCGGAGGAAGATATTTTCGTCTTCCGCAGCGTTATGGGCGAGGGCTTTCGCCAGGACCAGTTGCCGTTGACCACGGCTCTCTCGAAGCACGTACATGGCGACGAATCTTTCATCAGCCTTCCGCTGAAAACTCGTTTCCGGCGGCCAAGACCCTACCAATGGGATAAGAGCATGAATGCTGTGTGCAAGCTGTCCGAGGCTCCGAACGCGTACCCGAGTGGGCATGCGATCTCCGGTTATCTCGAAGCGTTCACCCTGATCGCGATGTTTCCTGAAAAGTCGAACGCGATTATGGCGAGAGCCGACGAGTATGCACATAATCGTCTTGTATGCGGAGTTCATTACCCAAGCGATCTTGCAGCGAGTCGACTGGTTGCCTCCGCGGCTTTTGGGTACATGCTGGCAAATCCAACATTTGAGGCCGATCTTACTGCGGCGCGGACTGAGATTCGCCGCCAACTTGGAATGACGGAATAACGCACAGCCTGTAAAGGCAAACGAAAACTTCATTGGGATTCATCCCCTCGACCACGCGGTACGAGGATAAAGCAACCTGTTGTCAAAATACGCCCGTTGGGAATGATTTCGAAGCTCAGCAATGAATGACTTATGGAGGTAATTATGACGAAAAATTGGAAATGGAAAGCAGTACTACTGCTGGCGGCGGCTCAAGGGATATTCGCATCGTCATTTGTCTGGTCGCAGAACGCCAGTTTGGATCTGCAAGGTACGATCGTCGACACGCAAGGAACTGCGATACCAAATGCGGCAATCGTGATCCGCAACGAAACGACGAATCAGGTGCAGGATGTAAAGGGAGATGCGACTGGCCACTTCGCTGCACCGCACATTGTTGCCGGCAACTATACGATTGAAGCCTCCGCACCCGGCTTTGCTCTTACTGCAAAAAAAGGCATCGTTGTAAGCGACGGTCATCCACAAACGTTAACTCTGACCTTGAACGTGGGAGGCTTTGCCCAACAGGTAACGGTCGAGGCTTCAACTTCGAACTCGATCGCGGCACAGTACGCGCCAATGGATGGCCTGCTCGACGCTCGTTCGGCACGAACGGAGATCAGCGCACAGTTTATCCAGAACTTTACTTCACCCGTCTCTGATTACGCAGAGCTCGTCCAGATGGCTCCGGGCACCTTCAGCGTGAACTCTAATGGTGTTGGACTGGGTGACGCTAAGACTTATTTCCGCGGATTCCCGGATGGCAGCTACGACATCACCTACGACGGTATCCCCTGGAACGATACGAATTCTCCTACCCATCATTCGTGGGCATTCTTTCCCAGCCCGTGGATTGGAAGCGTGGACTACGACCGCAGTCCGGGGTCGGCATCGACGATTGGACCTACCCCTTTCGGCGGCTCCATCAACATCCTCTCGAGGGACATCCCAACACAACAAACAATTCGTGGTGGCGTCAGCTATGGCTCTTTCAACACTCTGCTCTACGATGGAAGTTGGGATACAGGACGTTTTCCGGACAGAGACGGCAAGTCCAGTCTTTCTATCGATGTTCACCGAATGACATCGGATGGCTATCAGACCTTCAATCATCAGTCACGCACCGCTGGAGAATTGAAGTACCAATACAAGTTTTCCGAAAACACCGTGCTTACAGGCTTTAGCGGAGTCATCAGACTGAACGCGAATACGCCGAACCAGAAGGGAGCGACCCGCGCTCAGATTGCACAGTTCGGAGACAACTTCCTGCTAAATAACGATCCGACGAGCCCTCTCTACTACAAATTCAACACTTACTATGTTCCTACGGACTTTGAGTATGTCGGCCTGAAGACGCAGCTTGGTCATGGATGGAATCTCGATGTAAAGCCCTATACCTACAGCTATTACAACCAGCAGTTCTACAACAATGGAACGAGCATTACGGTCAGCAGCGCTACCGATAAATTGAACAGCTACCGCAAATATGGCGAGACCTTCACTGCAAGCCAAGTCTCTCGCTTCGGTATTCTCCGCACCGGTCTGTGGTATGAGTGGGCGACGACAAATCGCTATCAGATTCCCTCGGACCCTCGGACCCGCGTAGATGCGGTCCTGCCTAACTTTCATGAGCGCTTCTACACCAACAGCTACCAACCTTTTGCAGAATACGAGTACCACCCCACGCGTAAATTGACGCTGACCGGCGGCATGAAGTTCGCGCACTACACGATGGATCTAACGCAGTATGCCGACAATGGAAAGACTGTCGGAAATCTGGGAGGGAAACCCTTCGTTGAAAACTCCGCAGGCTATACCTCTTACCTTCCGTCCTTCGACGCGAACTACCGTATTCGTGAGAACTGGTCGGTCTATGCGCAGATTGCGACGGGAAGCATCATCCCTCCGAGCAGTGTCTTCGATGTAACCAATGGAAAGGTGGTTGGTTTGCCGAAGCCGAGCAGTGCGATCACCTACCAGGGTGGTTCTGTAGCAAAGTTCCGCCGCATGACTCTAAACGGTGATTTCTACTATGTTCACTACGGCAACGCTTACTCCGCTTCGGCAGACCCGAACAACCCGATCTACACCTCGCAGGGTGACTCCGTGACGAAGGGATTTGAGGGTGAAGGGAACTTCTACCTCTATCGCGGTCTGAGCTTTTATGCCAATGGGACTGTTGGAAGTGCGCGCTATGTCAGCCCGACGGTAGGAGGTCAGCCAAACCCGAACAACAATCTATGGGTGGCGTACACTCCTTCGAACACTCAGACATGGGGTTTGACTTATCAGCAGAAGTATCTTGATTTCGGCATTCTGAACAAGCGGGTCGGTCCCATGTGGAACGATGGCACGCTGGCCACGGCAAGCAATGCCGTCATCGGAGCCAACGCTAATCAGGTTGTTCCGATTGATCCCTTCAATGTAACCAACCTCTTCTTCAATTACACAGTCCGCAACGGCTCGCGTTTCGACCAGACGAAGCTGAGGCTGAGCTTCAACAATCTCTTCGACTCGCACAACATTACCGGAGTGACTCCGGCGATCAAGGGTACGACCTTTGTTCCGAACGGAAACGATGTTCTGCAGCTGCTCCCGGGGCGCAGCATTATGCTTTCGGTGACTTTCGCATTCAATCCCAAAGAACGATAACCTCAACACCAAAAGAAGAGAGATCCGGCACGATGCCGGGTCTCTCTTCTTTTGGGACCATTTTGAGCTGAAAGGGGAGATCCCAAAGCCTCCAAGCAACCCAGTAGTTCCCTACTAGCTTCTCCGCAAGCAAAAATCGTCTGAGAAGAGTTCTTGCGAAATACACATGAAAGATCCAATCTTCCTAAATCACAATGGGAAGTTATCTACATAAACCTGATTAAAAGGAAGCAAGTGGAGTTGTGCCACCGACATTAAGCCTCATTTAAGGTTCGCTTTTTAGCGTAGAGGTATGTGTCTCACCAGGAACCTGCTCTACCTCAGGATCTCATCCATCGCAATTGCCCTTATCACTGTCGCTCCTGTGAGCTCATCAGGACAACAGACGCAGGTAGCTCCGGTTCACATCTCGATTACCGAAGCTATCCAGCGTGCAGAGGCGAATGAACCAACTTTCGCGGCCAGTGTGGCAACACAAAAGACATCAGCTATCGATAGCTACCTCGCAAAAGCAGCCCTCTTACCCTCGGTCACCTATCACAATCAGGTCCTGTACACACAACCCAACGGTCAACAAAATAGTGGGGGCCAGGTCGGACTTCAGTCTTCGCCGATCTTTATCGCAAACAACGCGATTCATGAGTACACGAGCCAGGCCTCTATCAACGAGACCGTCGGGCTTAAACAGTTTGCCGACGCCAAAGTTGCAGCAGCTATTTCGGCACGCGCCACAGCAGAACTGGAGATCGCCCGGCGCGGACTGGTTGCCGCAGTTGTCGGCCTGTATTACCAGGTCGCCGATACCGAGACCAAGCGGCAATTGCTCGCCGAAGGTCTTCAGGAAGCGACTTCGTTCAGCGACCTGACGCAAAAGCGTGAAGCGGCACGTGAGGTGGCTCACGCTGACGTCATCAAAGCACAGCTTCAACAGCAACAGAGACAGCGTGATCTCAGCGATGCCGGTGTTCTCGCTGAGAAAGCTCGCCTCGAGCTTGCGGTGCTGCTCTTTCCGGATCCCAGAACACCCTACACGACCGACCCTCCAGGCACCACTGGAGCGCTTCCTACCCGAGATGAGGTAGATCGTCTCGCATCGAATAACAATCCGGAGATTCGTAGTGCGCTCGCCGACGTTAGAGCCAGCAATGCCGCAGTCACATCGGCACGAGCAGCTTACCTGCCTGATCTTGCGCTCAACTTCTCCTACGGTATTGATGCGCCCCAGTTTGCCAAGCGCGGCCCCGATGACGTCAGAAACCTGGGCTATTCGATCAGTGGCACACTCGATATTCCGGTGTGGGACTGGTTCTCTACCCAGAAGCGGGTCAAACAGAGTGAGATTCAACGGAACACGGCCAAAGTGGGCCTAACCGCTGCGCAACGAAGATTGATTGCCAATCTCGATGAGGCATACTCCGAGGCGACTGCCGCGCAGAACCAGTTGATGCTTCTCACTCAAAGTGTTCAGACGGCGGCAGAGAGCCTGCGGCTCACCAAATTGCGATACACCGCCGGCGAATCGACCGCGCTAGAAGTGGTCGACGCACAGACCTCTTACCTGGCAGCAGAGACGGCTCAGGCCGATGGAATCCTTCGCTATCAGTCCGCTCTCGCGGCACTACAACTTTTGACAGGAACCTTGTGAGCCAATCTATGAATACCTTGATGCGTGCAGCACATGGAAGCGCGAAATACACAACATGCTTGCTGATTAGCAGCCTCTTTTGGGTCGGCTGCAAGAAGGCCGCAGACAGTGAGCCTGTGACTCTGGTGACAGTCCAAGCGGAAAAACCGGAGATCGGGGAGATATCGGAGCACATCATGGCCGATGCAACTCTCTCTCCACTCGCGCAAGCGGCGATTGCACCGAAGATCACGGCTCCCATCAGGAAGTTCTATGTGCAACGTGGATCCAAGGTGAAGGAAGGAGATCTTCTGGCTGTTCTTGAAAATCGTGATCTCTCCGCCCAGGCGGTGGACAACAAGGGGCAGCTCGATGCGGCCGAGGCGGCCTACAGCATGCAGACAAAGGCACAGATCCCTGAAGACTATACCAAGGCTGAACTAGATCTCGCGCAGGCGAAGGCACAGCTTCAACTCCAGGAGGAAATCGTCGCTTCAAGAAAGAGGCTGCTGGAGGAGGGCGCTATTGCGGGTCGCGACTACGACACTGCAGTGGCTGCCCTGGTGCAGGCGCATGCTGCTTTTGACGTGGCACAAAACCACTTTAATTCACAGCAAAAGGTCAGCCGTGAGGCGACTCTGAAACAGGCGGAGGGACAACTTGCCTCTGCCAAGGGCAAATACATGGCGGCGACGGCTCAGGTGTCTTACTCGGAGATTCATAGCCCCATCTCGGGTGTAGTCACGGATCGGCCACTGTTCGCTGGTGAAACCGTAAGCTCCGGCAGCACATTGATTACCGTGATGGATACATCCGCATTACTCGCGAAGGTTCATTTAGCACAAACAGTCGCACAGCGTCTTAGCCTCGGAGACGAGGCTTCCATCATAGTGCCCGGCGTCAACGATCCGCTTCCGGCGAAGGTATCGCTTATCAGCCCTGCACTTGATCCCGGCAGCACGACGGTCGAAGTATGGCTCCGACTGGATAACAAAGCAGGCAAGTATAAAGCGGGCACTCCCGTGCGCGCCTCAATCACTGGCCGCACCGTCCCGAAGGCAGTCAAGATACCGCTCAGCGCAATCCTGACCGGAGAGGATGGTTCAAAGTCGGTCATGGTCATAGGCACGGATAGCGTAGCTCACAAGAAGACAGTCCAACTCGGGATTAATAACGGCGAGGACGTTCAGGTTACCCAAGGCCTAACCGGATCAGAAACGGTCATCACCACAGGTGGATACGGCCTTGACGACGGCACCAAGGTCAAGATCGGCAAACCGGCGGAAGATGGCGGAGATGACAAGTAATGCTACAGCCTCTAAATACATTTCCAGCACGTCCTTTTTGGCTCGTGCGATTCCGGGGGCCGATCTTCTTTTTCCTGGTTGTCCTTTCTCTGGCAGGCATCTATGCCGCTCAACAGGTGCCGATCTCGGTATTCCCTGAGACCAACTTCCCTCGTGTCGTCATTGGAGTCGATAACGGCGTTATGCCTGTCGAACAGATGCAGGTCACGATCACGAAACCTATCGAAGACGCTGTAAATTCCGTACCTGGTCTAGTGACTGTCCGATCGACGACCAGTCGCGGATCCGCAGAAGTGAGCCTCTTCTTTGACTGGGGCGTCGATATGTTCCGCACGCTCCAGCTGGTGGATGCAGCACTCAGTAAAGTACGCCAGACGCTTCCCTCCACTGCCGTTATTACCACCAACCGTCTGACCTTCGCTACTTTTCCGATTCTCGGCTACAGCCTTACGTCAGATCGGTTGTCGCAAACTCAGCTATGGGAGCTTGCAACCTATCAGTTGAGACCTCCTTTGAACCGGGTGGCAGGCGTCAGTACGGTCACAGTTCAGGGCGGCAAAGTTCCAGAGTTTCATATTGTGCCGAATATGGCGCGCATGCAGACGGCTGGGGTCACTATTCTCGACTTGGCCAATGCTGTGCAGGCATCCAACATTATCGATTCGCCTGGCCTCTATGAGGCGAACCACCAGTTGATCCTCGGTCTTGTCGGAGCTCAAGCTCATGATGGAGATCAGCTGGGTCGACTCGTCGTGAAGACCACCACGGGGGGAGCTGCTGTTCGGGTCGCCGATGTTGCAACAGTCCAGCCAGGCGTGCTTCCCGTCTATACCGCAGTTACGGCTAATGGAAAATCGGCTGTCCTGCTCAATGTCACGCGTCAACCTTCGAGCAATACCGTCTCAGTGGCCGATGCGGTTGCAATCCAGATCCAACAACTTAAAAAAGCTTTGCCTCCAGGCGTCAACTTGGAGCCTTACTATGACCAGTCCGAACTGGTGAGGGAGAGCATCCGCAGTGTGCGCGATGCGATTCTGATTGGACTCGTTCTCGCCTGTGTCATTCTCTTCCTATTTCTGGGAGACTGGACCTCGTCATTGGTCGCAGGTCTTGTCATTCCTGTCACTGTTGCAATCACAATTTTGTTTCTCTGGGTCATTGGCGAAAGCTTTAACCTGATGACACTTGGTGGCCTGGCTGCTGCAATCGGGCTGGTTATCGATGACGCCATCGTAGTTGTCGAAAATATTGTCCTGCATCGCGATCATGGCGAGACTCGAGCACAGGCGGCTCGGCTGGCCTTGAAAGAGATCGCCGTGCCGTTGGTCGGATCAACCATAACTCCTGTCGTCGTCTTCCTTCCCCTCGTCTCAGTCACGGGCGTTACCGGAAGTTTCTTCCGCGCTCTTGCAGTGACGATGACCGTAGCCCTATTGACTTCGCTTCTGTTAGCCATAACCTGGACTCCGGCATTGAGCCTTGTCCTGCTTCGTGAGCGCCGCGAAGGCAAGGCTGAATCCCATGAAGAGCACGGTCGGCTTATGCGGACGATCCTTGATTGGCATGAGAAGGGTCTCGGTTGGTCGCTCAATCGTCCATTTGTCCTGCTCGGTCTCTGTGTTCTCCTTGTCGGTGGAACCTGGCTTTCATATAACGCTCTCGGATCAGATTTGCTTCCTGAGATGGACGAGGGAGGCTTCATCCTCGATTACATCATGCCGGCTGGAAGTTCTTTGACCGAGACCAACCGTGTGCTGGATCACCTTGATCGCATTCTTCATAACCTGCCGGAGGTCGAAAGCACCTCTCGCCGTACTGGCCTGCAGATGGGTCTCGCAGCGGTAACCGAAGCCAATACAGGCGATATTACGGTCAAGCTGAAGACGAAACGTGACCGTGGAATCGATGAGGTCATCGCGGACGCTCGCGCCGAGATCAAGAAGACGGAGCCCGAACTCGACGTCGAATTTACGCAGGTCCTGCAGGACATGATCGGTGACCTCTCGAATGCTCCCGAACCGATCCAGATCAAAGTCTTCACCAATAACCCCGCACTCTTAGCAGATCTTGGGCCGCGCATCGGTAATGCTATCAGCAAGATTGGCGGAGTCGTGGACGTACAAAACGGCATCGATAACACCATCAGCGGACCAGCAACCAACTTCCAGATTGATCCCAGCGTTGCGGGCCGCCTTGGCTTTACACCAGCCGAAATCGCGGAAGATGCAACGTCAATACTCGACGGAGTCACGACAACCGATCCCTTAATTGCCAATGGACGCCCTTATACGGTACGCGTCCGTTTGGGAGACGAGACCCGCCAGTCCCTCGATACCATTCAAAATACTGTCTTCAACAGTGCAAGCGGCAAGTTGGCTAACCTCGGTTCCGTTGCCCAGATCACTCAGCTTCCTCCCCAAAACGAAATCAAGCGAGAGAATCTGCAACAACTTATCACCGTTACCGCCCGCCTAGAAGGTTCGGATCTTGGGACAGCCATCTCGAAGGTCCAGCAGACCATTTCGGCGATGCACTTGCCACCTACCGTTCGCATTGAATATGGTGGGACCTATCAGGAACAACAGCAATCCTTTCATGAGCTGCTTCGCGTACTTCTCCTCTCCCTCGCGCTTGTATTCGGAGTCCTGCTCATTGAATTCCGTAATTTTTACGCTCCAACGGCCATTTTGGTCTCTTCGATTCTGTCGATCGCCGGAGTCGTTTTTGCTCTGATGATCACGGCAACAACCTTCAACGTTGCCTCTTTCATGGGCCTCATTATGGTCATCGGCATCGTTGCCAAGAATGGCATCTTGCTACTCGATGCTGATGAGCGCTATCGGAAAGAAGGAGTTTCCGCTCGTGATGCGATGATCCACGCAGCCCAGCGCCGTCTCCGTCCGATCCTCATGACGGCAACTGCCGCTATCTGTGGAATGCTGCCTTTGGCCTTTGCCTTAGGGTCCGGTTCGCAGATGCTACAGCCACTTGCCATTGCTGTCATCGGAGGGCTGGTAATCTCCATGATTCTAAGCCTGATCGTCACCCCAGTGGTCTATTACCTCTTGACTCGTTCGCACTCCAGCGCAGCGTAAGTCCAATCCAAAAGCAAAGAGCCCGCGCCATAACGGCGCGGGCTCTTTTGCTCTGTTTTATTTCTCTAGCACGAGAACTTCAAAACTTCCGGGGATGACAGACGGGCGAGGATGTGGCGCAGATGCGCTGGCTGGAGGTGTAGTTCCAAATTGCGCCGTGACGAGATAAATCCGTCCTGTCAAAGCATCGTATGCCATGGTGCGTGCTCCTTTGGCAGTCTTTATCGTCTGAACAGTGGGAAAGCCAGGCTTCGTTGTATCGACAACGCTAAGGGTGGCATCCCCACCATTCGACGAGAATGAGAGTCCGGTCTTGGCATCAAAGCCAGCCGCATCAGGCGAATCGCCAATAGAAGCCAGGCCCAACAGCTGGCCTGAAAGATAGTCAACAACTGCCATCTTGTTACCATCGCAAACAGAGAACAAGCGATGTTTGGCTCGGTCGATCGCCATACCGGAAGGCGATTCGCAGCCCTTCAATGGCCATGTGGCAACAACCTTCTGAGTTATCGCATCGATCTTTACAATAGCATTTTTATCCTCGATGTTGACGAAGACAGCGCCTTTCCCGTCGGTCTGTGGAAACTCCGGCTTTCCGGAAAGGGCAACAGTAGCGATAATTCCATTCGAAGAAGTATCCAGAACAGAAGCATTGTTGCTACGACCATTAAATGCCCATACTGTTTTGGTAGCAGGTTCAAAGGTAATCCCATCAGGATTGGCACCAACAGGAATCGTTGCTTTAACAGAAAGAGTGGATCGGTCAAAGACTACGATCGCGTTCCCTGCACCATCGCTGATGTAACCGATCTTGCCGTCGGGGTTCAGCGCCACGCCGTGGGTGCTCTTCAATCCCGTGATCGCTCCAACCGGCTTCCCAGTCTGGCTGTCGAGCACTTCGACTCGGGAGTTGTGAGTAATGTACAACCTGTGGGCTGCGCCATCACTCAAAAGATAGTCCCAGCCACCCTGCCCGCCAATCTTCCAATGGTTAACAACATGATAGGTTTGCGCAGCTGCAGCTGCTGTAAGGGAAAGCAGGGCAATGGACACCGCTCCTAGTCTTGCACGCATAATAGAACTCCGGGTAGGAACTCGGCGCCTTGCGCCGGTTTACCCAGTGTTCCGTTCCATCCTTAATCCAAGCTGAAGCTATTTAGGAATCGTGACCGGTAGTTCAGTCGGCAGGACAATAGTCACCATGGCTCCCATACCTCCATGATTGGTGATATCGATCGATCCCCCAATTCGGGTGCAAATCGCTTTACAGATCGAGAGCCCCAACCCGGTTCCACCGCTCTTGCGACTTCTTGAGGTGTCGCTCCGATAGAAGGGATCGAATAAATACGGCCGATCTTCTTCGGATATGCCTTCGCCCCAATCCTTACAAACCAGGAAAACATCCTTGCCCCGCCGCGCGAGAGAGATATCGACCTTCCCCCTCTGATAACTGTGCTGCAACGCATTCACGAGAATATTCGAACAAAGCAGCAGGGCATCTCGCCGATCAAGAGGAACTTCGGCGTCGTCTGCGAGGTTTGTCGCGATCTCTATCTCTTTCAATTGAGCAAATGCCGAACTCTGATGAACAGCTTCTTCGACGACCTCTCTCATGGAACAATGAAGCGAAGCGGCCTCTGCATCGCGTGCCATAACAGGCTGCTCAAGCCTGGCCAAGATTAATAGTTTTTGGACGGTCGTCTCAAGACGTGTAAAGTCTTCGAGGCTCAGTGCGAGACCATGACTATACTCTTCCGCTGTCCGCTTTCTCATCGAAAGTAATTGCAGCGAAGACTTCACAATCGCAACATCGGTCTTCAACTCATGCGCGGCATCGCTAGTAAATCTCTTTTGTTGCTCGAACGAGAGCTGTACGCGAGCCAGCGCTGCCTCAAGTGCGCGAGCTAAAGGGCGGAGCTCCACAGTCTGTTTGGCGCTTTCCGGTGAGTCGAACTGCCAATTCATCGCACTCACCCTGTTCGCCTCTTCTGCCAGCTCATACACCGGCGAGAGGTATCTGCGTATCAGCACAACCATCATGAAGGCCGTTATACCCAGTAGCAGGGCGGTTGTAATGGCGATAAAGCGGATTGCTTCAATTACTTCATGCCATACTCTTCCAACCTGCCTGCCATAGACGACGGTAACATTATGCTTAACACCGCCCGACGACAATCCCGGATCGATCACTCGGACTGCGTGTAGAACTGCAAAACGATATTTCTTATGCCTGATTGTTATCTGGTGAAATCCATCTGCTTTACCCAGAAGCTCGGCAATCGCATCTCGGTCTCCCGACGAACCGAGAACATGTCCCTGCTGCTCCTCGACCTGATATATCGCACCCGGTTCGAGCGAAACACTTTGAATCTCTAAAACCAAACTGTCGGAGACGTCTTCGGCGTCCTGAACAGAGCCCATGATCGCCTGTGCTGTTCCAGACAAGGTCGCGTCAAACGCGTGCAACTCTACACGATACTCATGAAGAGTCACCGCAATGATGAGAATCAGCGCGGTGAGACATTCGAGGGTGAGCACTGTCGTCACCAGACGACGAGTTATCGAAATCGAATGCTTAGCCACGTCGGGTCCCACCTATGAGACGGTATCCCCGATGACGTAACGTCGCGATGAGAGGCTCCTCTCCCACCGAATTCAACTTCCTGCGAAGGTTTGACACGTGAGCTTCTACCACATTCGAATGGTGTTCCCATGCGAAATCGTAGAGGTGTTCCAATAACTCTCGCTTTGGGACAACAGCTCGCGGACGGTGGATCAGATACTCCAGTATTCTGTATTCCGTCGGCGATAGCTCAATCGACTCGCCGCAGCGGGTCACCGTCTGGCGGATGGTATCGACTTCCACATCGTTAATGGTCAGTTTCGAGTTGGAAACCCCTTTCCCTCTGCGGATAAGCGCCTTAACCCGCGCGATTAGCTCTCCGAGATCGAACGGTTTGCCCAGATAGTCGTCAGCGCCGGCGTTCAGAAGTTCTATGATTGACGCCTTGCCTTCCTGCGCCGTTAGGATCAGAACCGGCGTGTGGACGAACTTCCTCCTGAGATCGCTCAAGACGGCTTGCCCGCTCTTACCTGGCAGCATCAGATCAAGAACGATTGCGTCATAAACACACTGCTCGGCCATGTGAGAACCATCCTCCCCATCCGCAGCATGATCCACCACCAATCCTGTTTCGCGCAAGGCAGCAACGATATTCTCCGCCAACCTCTGCTCGTCTTCAACCAAAAGGATGCGCATATACCTGTCTCTTGATTGATTGTCTCTCAGTCTTCCTTAAGCTTGGCTGAAGATAGTCAATGATCAGCTCATATAGCCGCTAGATCACATTCACCTGTACAGCCTGATCCAGCGACATTGCATCGCTCCGCCGATGGTTCGTTCCCCTGCTTGCCAGCGAAACCTCCACCAAGGTGTCTTTCGGGAAGACAACTGCATGGCCACGGGTAAGAAAGCGGAAGTAGATGGATTTCGCTACAGAGTACGATCCGAATCCAATGGCCACATTCCGATCATTTAACGTCAAAGCTACTACACGGGCTACCAGTCCAAATCCGTTCGCCGCCACCGTCTGCCGCCCAAGTTCACTTCCATCACGGTCCTGTGTCTGTCCAACAAAGGTAAGCAGGCCTAGCACCGCAGGAGCGACAAAGCGATTCTTATCGGGATTTGACTTGATACCGCCCTCCTGATCCACAGTTATATTCTGCGACTTGTCTCCTGTTGCTCCAGTCAACATGCCGTGGACATGCTCCTCAGGCGTATCGGACCGCTGCAATTCAGAAAAGATGAACCGAAGCTGACCGTTCCTTCCGAATGACCTCGACGGCTTCACTTGCAACACTGTACCGCGTAACGCAGTTCCCTCCGGAAAGAGCAGTTCATGCTGCGGAGTAAAGACAGGCTTGGTCAGGAGTGCGGTGACGCTGTCCCCGTTATGTGCAGCATCTGAGCTGAGAGACGTGGTCAGTCGCGCCGTCACCTGAATCTGGCTCGAATCGGTCAAGCTGCCGGAAGAAGCCAAAAGAATAGGAGCTTGCGCCGGAAGGTTGAACGTGACAGGCTCCGTGAGATCGGCTACAAATTGCGTACCAGTCCAGATTCGCTGAGGATGATACGGCAGCTGGCTATATAACAACCGAAGAGCCCTATCCCCTTTCCCGGAGAGAACACCGCGTCGCGTGCTGATTGAACCCGGTCTCGCACCATCTCTTTGGCACGCTGCATTACTCCCTGATGAGTCGCGCCCGGTGTAAATCGGACAACCTGCGTATCGCGGATCACGGCTCTCGAACGTATGGATATATCACCACCCGGGGCATGAATCGTATCGAAGATAATGACTGGCTTGCGGAGTGGTGTCACATCTCCATTCAGAAGTGACTGAACACGTGTGGTTTTATCCACATCTTCGTATTCGGCGACCTTGCCTCGTAGCGGTACACCCTCTGGAAGCACGATACGATCTCTCAGATAAACGGGCTCCACAAGCGTGCCCTCAACCTCTGTGCCTTTCTTAAGGGCTGCCGTCTTTGATGTACGAATTCTCAAAGGCACGTCGCTTGGAAGCGTGACGGACTGAATCTCTGGCTGTTGAGCCGAGAGCCCTTGAGCGCCAGCGGCAACGACCGCCGTAAGGACACAAGAACACAACTGAGGTACGAATCCAGCATTTCTCTTTTGCATGAAGGGTCACCGAACTAAGAGCGCAACCGCCTGCGCAATGGTTAGAGTAGAGGGCAATAGCTTGAAATCTTTGTGTATGGAATCCTGTTGGCGGCTAATGGTCTTGAATAAGATCACGTGGCTGTCCATCTGGATATCAAGTTTGGTGGTCTTCCATAAGTCTCTAAGAATGGGACTACGCACGATGGAAAATCTACTTCCGGCTCGCAGTGTCGCAAGCAGGCCTTATTCGAACGAAACATCCTCTGCAAGTGTGCCCTGCAGCATATGGAGTCGGTCGGCGTGTGGATCAATCAAGATCGTTCCCGACATTTGGTGCAAGATGCGCTCTTCATACGATTGCGGCACATACGATGGATTTGGACGGTAACTAATCTGCTCCCACCCTTGCTGGACACCGCAGTCCTGAAACAGGAATGCACGAGGCAGCAAATCAAGTATCTGCTGTGCACGCTCTTCCTCACTCTCTCGTGCACGCTCGTGTCGGACGAAAGCCTCCGGGGCTTCTGCAATCGCTTGTAGTCTGGCATTTTCGCGTCGCTGCTTATCAAGAGACAACGGCTTGCTATCTTCAAGAACGAGATAGCGCAACTTCCCTTCTGAGACCTCGACGACCTTCTCCGTCCACTCATGTCCTCCGGTACGATCTGATCGTTCTATGGAGATATACGAGAAGGCTGGCTTATGAAAGGCGGCCTCATGCTCTTTCTCTAGCATCTTCTGGATCATCACGAGCGGCTCCGGTCGTGACTGTCCATGGCATAGATGTCTCGCGATCAGAACGATAGTAGACAAAGCTAAAGAAATAGGTACGCGAGTTTTCAACACTTGCCACAGAATGGACACCACTCTCCTTAGCTGAGCCTAGGAAAGCAAACTTAAGACAACATTAAGGCGCGATTCACTCCGAGCAGCTACTGCCCTCGATCCCATGTCCAAACCTTAAGGTTGGCTTCGGCTTCAAGGGCTAGACTCCTCTAAACAGAGGAGATTACTTCCTCTCGTCTGGATCATTCCACCGTCAAAAACACGAGTGATCCTACCTGCTCCAAAGACCACTCGAAAAACTCCATGCATTATCCGCGAGAGACATCATCCTAACCTTATGACGTTGTATGTTTCGCCCATACTCCTATTAGCTCTGGGTCTGACTGGTGTCATTCAAGAACAGGCTATCCCACGCTCTTCGGACGAGATCACACAACTGCATGCGGTTGCGTTTGCGCCTCGCGCCTCTCCACATTCGCAAGCACAATCGTCCGCATCGACAGGGACGTACACGATGCATGTCAATGCAGACGAAGTAGTTCTGAACTGTACGGTGTTGAACTCCAAAGGAGAGTTGGTCAACGACCTTACCAAAGATGGCTTTGCGGTCTCCGAAGACAAGACTCGTCAGAAAGTCATCTCGTTACAGCATCAAGATATTCCCGTTTCGATAGGCATGTTGATCGATAACTCTGGCTCCATGCGTAACAAGCGGGAGGCAGTTACCACGGCCGCACTTGACCTCATCAAAGCGTCCAACCCTCGGGGTGAGACGTTTGTCGTCAATTTTTCGGATCAGCTCTATTTCGACCAGGATTTTACTGATGACTTGCAGCTTCTCAAGCGTGGACTAGCGCATGTGAACTCTTCTGGTGGCACGGCTTTGTACGACACGATCGTGAGCGCCTCCCAAAAGATGGGGAAGACCGCAAGTCGGTCCAGACACGTCCTGATCGTAATCACCGACGGACAGGACAATGCCTCGAAGCTCGCACTAGATAACGCAATTCATAGCGTTCAGGATATGCAGGGCCCCATCATTTATTCAATCGGCCTGCTGTTTGACACTGAGAGCAGCCGCGGCGAAGTCCATCGGGCACGTCGCGATCTGGAGACACTCTCAAAGGAAACAGGCGGGATTGCCTTCTTCCCTAAATCGCTAGAGGACATCGATCATGTAGCCGCAGAAGTTGCTCAGGATATCCGTAATCAATACACTCTCTCCTATCACTCCAGCCGCAGCCTGACTGCGGGATACCACTCCGTCACAGTAGAGGCGCATCATTCAGGTCGAGATAAGATGATCGTACATACACGGTCAGGCTGCCTATCGAAGGGAACTCCTGAGAACAACACAGGCAGTTCCAAACAATAGCTACGCACTGCCTCCTTCCGGATTCCCAGACAATCCGCCCCTATTAGCCGAAAGCCATCTTGATGGAAAGCGAGGCTTCATCTTCGCTTAAGTTTCCGGAGAGAGCCTCCGGGCAGCGGTAATTTTGGTCCAGGAAGGCTACCACGCAACAGCTCAACTCTTTTGCTCTCGGCCTCATGTTAGTTGGGATAACGTGTGTGGAATCGGCGGAGGAACGCCGAATCACTCGTTCGCAACTGCCAGCTCTAGCCGAAAAGACTGTTCGGACACAATCTCAGGGAGCGACCATCAAAGGATTTTCGACGGAAGTCGAGGGCGGCCAGAAAGTATACGAGGCAGAGATGATCGTGGACGGTCACACGAAAGATATCCAGATTGCACAAGATCGAACCTTGAACGAGATCGAAGAGGAGGTGTCTTTGGACACACTTACCTCTGAAGTGCAAACCGCACTCCGTGCGAAGGCCGGCTCCGCAAAGATCACGAAAGTGGAATCTCTAACCAAGAAGGGCTCTGTTGGCGCGTACGAAGCCTCAATTCTGCACGGCTCGAAGAAGGGCGAGATTCAAGTGGGGCCGAAGGGAGAAAAACTAGCTCACCCCGAATAACGGACCTAATCGTCATGCTTTGGCGGGGTCAGGGCTAGCTAGAGGAACCATGGAACAATTGTCAATTTCTAGAAACAACGGCGTTTCTCTAAGGCCTTCCTAAAACCGTTCTGTTGAATTGTGCCGTGACTACCTTGGGGTGGCTGCCGACAGAAGAAAAGGCCATACGGCAATTACCGTATGGCCTTTTGTAAGGTCTTCGATGCACTGAGACCGTATTGAAAGGAGTTCGGCTTACTGGTACAGGGCCTTCTTGCTTGGGATCTGCTTCTGGATATCGTCGCGAATCTCGACTCCGATCTTGATCGCCTCTTCCTCGCTGCTGGCCTTCGTGAACGGAACTTCCATCACAACAAACCCGCCGGCGATATCTCGTCCCTTCGCATCCGTCAGAGGAAGCAACAGGTCGAAAGTCTTGTCCTTATCTAGCTTCTTCGCGACAGGCTTTCCGGTGGCCAGGTTCTTCATATCTCCATCGGATGACTTCTTACCGATCTTTGAAGGGGTGATGTTGGCGATAATCACGTTGTCCTTTTCCCCCGGTGGTACGGCGTGAATGCCAAGCTTTACGATCTCATCGTTATGAGCGGACTTGACCTTGTTCACCAGATCTTCCGCAAAAGGAGCGTTAACCTTCATGTAGGTCGAGGGATCCTGAGCAGGCCCCTTTGCCGGCTTATCCTGGCCGAAGGCAGCCATTGGTGCCACGCTCACGGCGCAGAGAAGAAGGGTTTTTACTGTGGAAAGTGACATTACTAAATGCTCCTGTTGTGATTTGAGTTAGTTGTAGGAATTCATGTTTCCAACCGTTGAACGAGCACAAAAGCTCGCCCAGAGAACTACGGAGTGACTCGTCGACCGGAAACAACTTGATCGCCGCGAGGCGACTGCCTGGCTACGAGAAATGGATTCGCAACCTGCTTCAAGACGTGACCTATGCTGCCACTGGGTGTCTCGACCTGCAGAATTGCAGCAAGAGTTGGAGCCACATCACTGATTCCCACGCGATCCCCGTATACACCTGCATGAACCTGACCACCGTAGAAGATCAAAGGAACATGGCTGTCGTAGTCATATGGTGATCCGTGACCGGTGCCCTCGCTTCCTCCGAGGCAATACGGCTTCATGATCACGATGACGTCTGGTCCACGTTGCGGATAAAACGCGCGGGCCACATATTCGTCAATCTGCGATTGTGCAGCTTCATGACGCAGAAGCTGCGTGCGCGTGTAGGTACGTTCAACATAAGGGAGCTTTATGGCTGCCGCCGCGGCCTCATCTTCCACCGCGCTTTCCTTCAGCTTCTTCTGCGCGATCAGGTCATAGTTGAAGTAGAACCCCGACTCCTGCGTGCCGAGAAGCCACTTCCCTTCTCCAAACTTTTTCGCTAATGCCTCCTGGATTGCTCCCAGATACTCTTTCTTATCGATTCTCCCGCCAGGCATCTTCCTCGCAGTATTCACCTCTGGGATCGGTGCGACTCCATGATCCGCAGTGACTACAACCAGCAGGTTGTCGAGTCCTCCCACCTGCTTAACGGCAGCATCCAGCAACTTGCCAAGCACTCGATCCGTGGCTACCGACATATCCTCTACTTCCGGAGCGTCGGGTCCGACCGCATGGCCGAGGTGATCGTTAGCCGAAAAGCTGATGGTGAGGACGTCCGTTCCAGGATGATGTCCCAGTTGCTCATTCTGCATAACCTGTTCGGCTAAGTTTTCGAGCATCTCGTTCGCGTATGGTGTCTTCTCCCATTCAGAGAAATACGACTTGTCGGGCGTACTAGAGAGGGTCAAAAAGGGTTTGGCAAAGGCAGCATCCTTACCAACCGGATACCAGCTCTTGCCCAGATACCTGAGAGCGGGTTTTTCTGAATTAAATCGAGACACCCAATCTGGAAGATTGGACTGGTACCACGTGCTGCTCACGACATTGCCCGACTGGTTGTCAATCCAGTAAGCAGCATCCGCCATACGACCAGAGGGCAAAATCGCAGCACGATCCTTCATCGAGATCCCAATGACCTTAGTCGTGTTGCTATCGGCAATCTTGATTTCGTCGCCCAGCGTGCTGACGATAAGGTTATGCGGAGACGAGCCTTCCTTGTCCTTGGTTGTGCCAATCAGCTTGGTCTGTGCATCCTCGACGGAGGTAATGGTCTTTCCCAAAGCGCGATCGTACCAATCGTTTCCGATGATGCCGCTGGTCGCTGGAGTAGATCCTGTGAGAAATGTCGTATGGCCAGTTGCGGTAACCGTAGGAAAGTGGTCCTGATGAGCATCGGTGAAAACTGCACCATGCGACAGCATGGCTGCAAGCCCGCTGTTATATCGATCGCGAAAGCGCGTTGTGTAGTCATAGCGGAACTGATCAATCGCAATCGCAAGGAGCAGCTTGGGTTTATGCGGAGCTGCTGTGGACTGATTGCTATGAACGGGAGCACTATATCCGGTCGAGGTTACAAAACAAAGTGCAAGTAACGCTGTGGCCTTTTTCATCGATCATCCTTCTCAACTTGAATACACTTCGGCACGCTGGCTGTATCTGGTAACAGATACACCCCGAACGAGGAGCATGTTCACTTGCCTATGAGGGGATTCGACAGGAGGTTTCTTAGATCAGTCTTAGAAATCAGCAAGGTAACAACCATTTAATATTTCACAGGCACGTTTTTAATATTCTTGCAGTTCTAATAACCTGACATGAACATCCTCATCATCGAAGACAACAAGAGAATCGGCAACATCCTCCGACAAGGACTAATCGAAGAAGGTCACCAGGTGTCGATATCAGAACGAGGGGATGAAGGCAGGGATCTGCTATTGAGCGTTCCGTTTGATCTTGCCGTGCTTGACGTGATGCTTCCCGGTCTTGACGGATTTAGCGTGCTCCAGCAGGTACGAGCCAAGAGGTGCGATATCCCTATTCTGATGCTGACTGCGCGTGACACTATGCCTGATATCGTGCAGGGGTTGAACCTCGGAGCGGATGATTATCTGACCAAGCCGTTTCAGATTCAGGTATTTATTGCCCGCGTCCGCGCAATTAGCCGTCGCCGTCCTGTAATCGAACCTGCATGTCTTATCGCCGGTGATCTGGTTCTGGATACAACCAATCGTGCGGTTCTTCGTGATGATCAGCCCGTCAGTCTCACCAAGAAGCAGTTTGCTCTCCTCGAGTTGTTGATCCGTCGTAAGAATCAACTTGTCACTCGCAATCAGGTCCGGGAGGTGGGATGGTCCTACGATATCGATGTGAGCGACAGTAGTATCGACTTCTATATTCACAGCCTACGATCCAAAATTGACCGAAAGGGTCAGGAAAGTCAGATCCGAACAATTCGCGCTCTCGGCTACATGCTGGTCTCGTCGCGATGAGGATCAATCGGCGTTCTCTCCGAGTGCGAGTCTGCATTCTGTACATACTGCTGACTGTCACTACGATGCTCGGACTGGGGGCATTCTCCTATTGGTATCTGGACCGAACATTAGAGAGCTCACGTCGACGCACTATGGAGGCAAGAGAGGAGCGGCTTGTTCATTTTGTGAACCAATGGCCCGCCTCGGGGGCAGGAGTACCTTTGGTTCAGAAGCTGCAACAATTGACTCTTGCTATCGCGACAACCGACATCGTCCAGGTCTATGACATAAATGGGAAGGTCGTCTATTCCTCGCCCGGCCCCCGGGACTTAAAAGTTCCATGGCCCGATAACGACTGTATCCAGCGGTGTTATGGTTTGATCCGTCAGGACGGCCACATGATCCGCACTCTAGATCACGTCGTCACGCTTGAGGGACAAACGTATCGTCTTTCTCTGTCTGGCAAGATCGACGAGCACGTTGACGTTCTTAATGCTGTTCGCAACTCCTATCTCCTCGTATGTCCGCTCATGTTGCTGCTCTCTATTGGCGGCGGCTTCGTCTTGAGTGGACGGGCATTCGAGCCTGTTAACCGCATGACGGCCGAAGCGCAAAATATCGGTATCCAGGAGTTACAGCGACGGATACCAGTACCCGATACCGGGGATGAGCTCCAGGTACTCGCAGTAAGCTGGAACCAGTTGCTGGGAAGATTAGAAATCGCAGTCGAGCGTTTGACGCAGTTTACCAGCGACATATCGCATGACCTGAGCACAACGATCACTATTATGATGACGACCGCAGGTCTGGCTTTAAGCCGGGACCGTTCACCAGAGGAATACCGCACTGCGCTACAGAACATCAATATCGAGTGCGAAGCGACAGCACAGCTGCTTGACACTATGCTTGCTATCGCCCGGGCTGACTTGGTCCATCAGAAGATCGAATGGAAAACCATTAACCTGACGGAACTTATCACAGAAATAGCTCAACAGTTTGAACCGCGAGCCATTGTCAAGGGACAGTCCATCCAACTGCAGGTGGAAGACGGGATTTCGACCATCGGTGATCTTTCTTTATTACGGAGAATGGTCTCGATACTTCTCGATAACGCCATCAAATACACCCCTGAAGCCGGCTCTATTACTATTTCCCTGATAAAGATTGAGGGATTCTTTGAGCTGAGGGTAAGCGATACCGGGATTGGAATCCCGGAGCACGCGTTGCCTCGAATATTTGACCGGTTTTATCAGGTCGACCAGTCCCGAGCCGAAAATGGTGAAAGCAATGGCCTGGGATTAGCGATCGCGAAGTGGGTTGTTGAAGCTCACCGCTCGAAGATCGATGTCATCTCGGCTCCGGGCCAGGGTAGTACATTCACTGTATCGATTCCTCAAACGATTCTGATGGAACCCTCTGACGCCGCCTACGCCCCATTATCCTGAGAGGAGCGATTGAACACTTGCGGCCGATTCCTTCAGAGAAAATTCAGGTTAACTCGTTATCCTGAGCAAGAGTGGCTGGCAAATGCGGATACTGGTTGTCGAAGATGACCCCAAAATATCGATTTTACTTCGGGACGCCCTTGAGAAACAGGCACATCGAATTGTGCTGGCGTCGAATGGCATCGAGGGAAGGGACATAGCGCTTAGCCATCAATTTGAAGCCATTGTTCTTGACGCGATGCTGCCTGGCATGGACGGGTTTGCTGTTGCGCGATCGCTTCGCGATGCTAAAGTGTCGACACCGATCATCATGTTAACGGCGCGCGATGCAATGGGCGATGTCGTTCGTGGACTGGACTCGGGAGTGGACGACTATCTGACCAAACCCTTCGCTTTTGATGAACTCTTTGCACGCTTGCGAGCGCTTGGTAGAAGAGCGGTCGCGTCGCCAGCGCTGATGTACCGCCTCGAGGATTTAGAGTTGAATCCGCTTACACATGCCGCATCGAGGGCGGGCAGAGAAATCTCTCTGACTCGTACCGAGTTCCTCTTGCTCGAGTTTCTGTTGCGCAACGCTCATGTCGTCCTGCGTCGGGACGCCATCATCGATGCCGTGTGGGGCTATGAGCGCACGGTCGAAAACAATACCCTGGATGCGTTTATGAAGCAACTCCGCTCAAAAATCGATGGAGATTCTGACAAGAAGCTGATCCATACCGTCCGTGGATTTGGGTATAAGCTGACGGCGGATCGCGATCTATGACGCTTACGATACGAACCCGTCTGACAATCTGGTACGCATCACTGGTTATGACCATCCTTATCCTGGTCGGGATAGGGATCGTTCTGTCCGCACGGTGGGGACTGCGTCACGCAGCAGACCAGGAGCTGACCTCAGGAATCGACGGAGTTACTGCATTTCTGAAACACAAGCTTGATTTGAAAGATATGGACAACCTGAACGAAGAGCTTCGGGAGCACTCCGCTCTCCTACCTCGGGGCAAAATGTTCAGAGTAACTCGTTCGGACGGATCGCTTGTTTATCAGCCTGACGTGATGGGCGTAGTCCCACCTGTAGTTCCCAAACCAGATAAACTTCGCAAAGAAAGTCTCAAGGCGAAGGGCCGGTCGTATCGAACGATCAGTCGATTTGCGACAGTCGGACCCTATGTATTTCTGATTCAGGTAGCAGTCGACCAAACGGAATATCAAGAACTGACAATCGAATTGGCATGGATCCTGCTGCTGAGCGTGCCGATCGCTGGGTTCCTCGCAGCGTTTGCTGGCCACTGGATGAGTGGTCGAGCGCTTTCTCCGATCGATCAGATTACAAAAACCACCAATTCGATCGATGCCAGGAGTCTTTCGCGCCGGTTACCATTACTCGGCACCCACGATGAGTTAGATCAGCTTTCGATCACGATCAATCACATGCTGGATCGCATCGCAACCTCCTACGAGAGAATCGAGCAATTTACGGGAGATGCCTCTCACGAACTACGCACTCCAGTAGCGCTCATTCGGTCGAATGCCGAGTTGCTGCTCATGCGTGAGGACAATCATCCCAGAATCAGGCAAGGCCTGACCGATATCCTCGTCGAAAGTACATACATGACAAGCCTGATCGGTGATCTGCTGACTCTCGCTCGAGGTGCAGAAGAGAACAGTTCAAGTCCCATGGAGCTGATTGAACTCGACGATCCTATACGCTCCGTTCTCGATCGGGCAAGATCATTGGCTAGTACGCGCGAGATCACTATTGAATATGCGTCTCAGCCGCAGATCGTACCGTTACGCGGTGACCAGGCCATGCTCGAGAGAATCCTGATGATCCTGATCGACAATGCCATTCGCTACACTCCACCACGCGGCAGGATTTATCTTGAAACGTGGTTTGACGAAACTGGATGCGGCTTCATTGTCCGTGATACTGGAATAGGAATTGCTCCTGGAGATCAGGAAAAGATCTTTGAACGATTCTTCCGCGTAGACACAGCCCGCACGCACCGCGACGGAGGCTATGGTCTTGGGCTCTCTATAGCAAAGAGCCTCGTAGATTTCCATCATGGCGTCATCCATGTCCATAGCGAATTAGGAAAGGGATCTTCCTTCACCATCTCTTTCCAACGAGGAGATGTGCTGCAGAATTTAACAGTTCCTCAATAAACGAAGGCGCAAGCCTCAGAAGAAATTCAGGTACTCCGGATTACATATAAGTTATGAAGCTTAGTCAGTTATCTGGATTGAAAAAGATTGTCTTTAGTGTCTTCCTTCTGCAGTGCGGAGTTCTCCTGGCTCAAGTCAACGTGTCGGGCACAATCGTCGATCCCGACGGGGCTGCGGTGCCGAATGCAGATCTAATTCTGAAAACTCTTCGCGGAGCGGCCGTGGACGGAACAAAGACAGTGTCCGACCCGACAGGGCGTTTCCGCTTGTTGCATGTCAGCCCTGGCAACTACAATTTGCAAGTTCCGGCTAAATATGGGTTCGACGAATATTTTGCGCCGATTCACGTAGTCGCTGGCATGCGCGACTTACAGGTCAAGCTGAGCACATCGAAGGTTTCAGAGACTATCACCGTCGCGTCGGATGCTCCACAGCTGGAACTTGACAGCTCCACAAACCGGGATCAAATGACCGCATCTGCATCGATGATGGAGAAGGTTCCAGTCTTCGATCAGGATTACATCGCTGCCCTCACCCCATTTCTCGACCAGACAGGTGTCGCGACAATGGGTGTTTCCATCATCGTTGACGGCGTCGAGATGAAAGGTACGGGCGTCTCAGCGTCCGCTATTGCGGAGGCTCGCATCAACAACGATCCTTACAGCGTAGAAACAAGCCGTCCCGGAAAAGGGCGTATCGAAATCATTACCAAACCCGGTTCGTCACAGTTTCACGGAACATTGAACTTCACGTTTCGGGACTCAGTCTTCGACGCGAAAAACTACTTTGCCATCTCAAAACCCTTCGAGCAAAAGAGGATTTACGAAGGCTCGGTTACCGGCCCTGTACCCATCGACCACAAGACCACCTTCTTACTCTCTGGGACAAGGCAGGAGGATAACCTTCAGTCCATCATTCATGCCAATACTCCATCGGGCATTCTTACGGCAAACATTCCTACTCCTGTTCATAACACGGAGTTCGCAGCTCGCATCTCTCACGATTTCTCGCCAACGCACCGAATCTCATTTCAGTACAACGTGGCAGATATGGTATCGCGCAACTTCGGTGTAGGGGGACTTGTTCTCGCAGAGGCAGGAGTAAACATACAAGCACGCGAGGACGATGTTATCTTCAATGACCGCTGGATCGTATCTCCTACGATTCTGAATCAGCTTCAACTATTCTATGAGAAAGACCACAACCCGACCCGTAGCGCCGTAAATGCACAGAAGATCTCCGTTGATGGTGCCTTCACTGCTGGAGGTGCCCAGGCAGATCTACCGAATACGGAAAACAACGTCAAGATCAACGATATTGTTAACTGGAGCCACAAGAATCACTACATTAAGTTCGGCGTCAACATTCCTAACCTCAGCCGTCGCGCCTGGGAAGATCATGCGAATCGCCTTGGGACATATAATTTCTCGAGTATCGCCGACTACCAATCCAATATTCCGTACTCCTTCACCCAACAGGAAGGGGTAGGACGCACGGTCTTCTGGATGAATGAGATCGGCACTTTTATTCAGGACCAGATCCAGCTTCGTCCCAATCTGCAGTTCACAGCTGGACTTCGCTATGACTGGCAGACATACTTCAAGTCAGGTTTGGACTTCGCTCCCAGGTTCTCGCTCGCGTACTCGACCGCCGACCACAAGACAATCGTCCGGACCGGAGCCGGTCTCTTCTTCGACCGGTCGGGTGCACCACCGATGGCCGATCTAAAGAGATATAACGGAGTCATCATTCGCTCCTTCACTCTGCTCAATCCCAGCTATCCCAATCCATACCCACCCGGCACAGATCTTTCGACGTTACCGACAAACCTTGTGACTCGCACGGATGCAACCCGCATTCCCTACTCGACCAACTTCAGCTTGGGAGTGGAGCGAGAAATAATAAAGGTGCTGAGCGTAGCAGCGACTTATCGAGGCACTCTGGGGGTACATCTGTTTCGCTCGCGCGATATTAATGCACCGCTTCCGCCGTATAACGTTGGTCGTCCTAATCCTCACTTCGGAACAATAAGACAGATGGAATCGGAAGGACGTCAGCTCGGAAATGCCCTCGATCTGACAGTGCAAGGCAAAGCGAGTCGGTGGTTCTCCGGGATGGCTCAATATACCTTCAGCCACACAGACAATAACACAGGCGGCATCGCATGGTATCCGGCGAATCAGTATTCGCTCGAAGGAGAGTATGGTCGTGCAGACTTCGATCAACGTCATCGATTTAATCTGCTCGCTACCTTCAACGAAGACCGCTGGCTGAATCTGGGAGCCGCAGTAAAACTCTATTCAGGACTTCCCTATACTGAGACCTCTGGCATCGATGCCTTCAAAACTGGCATCCTCAACGCTCGCCCGACGGATATCGGCAGGAACACCCTGGAGAGTGGAGGAGCAACCGAGCTCGATCTTCGTTGGAGCCATACTCTTCTGGCCCCCCATAAGAGGGCCGAGAAGTTGCCAACTTTCTCATTTGCGATCGACGTCTTCAACATCACCAATCACACAAACTACACGTCATACGTAGGCAATGTTCAGTCGGCATTCTTTGAGCAACCTACAGCGGCAGCGCCCGCCAGACGCCTGCAATTTACCGGTAGAATCAAATTCTGAAGCGTCGACATAGTTGATACAAGTGGATCCGCAAACGGTCACAGTATTACAGCTGAAGTGGTCAATGCCTCATAGCGAAAAAGGACAAAGTCAACTGGAGCGACGAAGTGCATACATGCACTTACGTCGCCAGTTCCAGGCCGATTTGTTTGGTGTCTCGATCGATCGTAACGATTCTGAAATTACGCATCTGACCGACGTGAAGTGGATCAACTTGCGCGTTCGAAGCTTTCGTCTCACCCTTCCATCGAGCGTTCAGCATAGAGCTCAATGCAGAGAGATCAAGCTTAGCTTCGTTTTGACTCGATGCCTCTGGCTCAGCCTTTGCCTTCACCGCACAATTAGCGCGAATACCTTCTCCGAGTTCCACGATGGCGCTATCCCCTGTCTGCTCGATCAGACGACCCGATACAACATCCCCGACTGAATGCTCCTCAAGATACTCATCCAGGTCAGTAGGAATAAGCTGTTTCATACTCAGCTTGATCTGACGCTTTTCCATATCGATGGCGAGAACCTGAACCTTGACGACCTGTCCCATCTTCAGCACATCCTGCGGGTGGTTGATGCGTTTTTCGGCGCTGATCTCGCTGATATGAACCAGGCCTTCAACGCCCTCTGCCAGTTGCACGAAGGCGCCAAACTTTGTCAGTCGAGCGACGGGGCCTTCGATAACAGAACCTGCGGGAAACTTTTGTGGCACTGCTGTCCAGGGATCGCCAAGTGCCTGCTTTAGCCCCAAGGAGAGGCGACGCTCAGCCGGGCTGATCGAGAGGATGACCGCCTCCACCGTATCATCGAGCTTCAGGAGATCACCGGGTTTTCGCACCTTATTGACCCACGACATCTCCGAGACATGAATCAGGCCCTCAATCCCCGGCTCCACTTCGATGAATGCACCGAAGTCCGTAAGACGTTTCACGGTACCGCTAACACGCTGCCCCAACTGATACCTGTCAGCAGCGGAATCCCATGGCTCCGGCTGCAGCTGCTTGAGGCCAAGCGAAATGCGCCTGCTGTCTGCATCGACCTTCAGAACCTTAACCTGTAGCTCCTGACCAACGGTAAGAACTTCCTCGGGGCTACTAACTCGACTCCAGGCTATATCGCTGACATGCAGCAGACCATCCACTCCGCCAAGATCGACGAAGGCGCCATAGGTGGTAAGGCTTCGAACCTGACCACTGACGATATCCCCCTCGCTTACCTCTGAATAACGCTTCTGCTCCAACTGGCGGGCCTGTTCCTCAAGGATGACGCGACGGTCAACGACGACATCCTCCTCTATGGCATCAAGCTTGACGATGCGGCAGGTTATCTCCTGATCAACAAGCTTACCTAACTCCGCTGCATCGCGAGTTCCACTGCGAGAGGCAGGCATAAAGGCACGGACACCGACGTCGACCGTGAGACCACCCTTCACGACTCCAGTCACAGTTCCCACTACGGCGGCCTTTTGCGCATAAGCTTCTTCCAGTGAGGACCAGTCCGTCGGTTGTGCAATCTTCAAACGCGAGAGCGCATAATATCCCTCTTCATTGCGTCCCTTTACCGAGACAGGAAACCTGTCCTCAACCGTAACCCCTTCGGCATTGTTCTCAAACGCCGATCGAGAGAGAACGCCCTCGACTTTGAAGCCGATATCCAGGAACACAGAATCGGACGAAATCGACACCACGATGCCTTCCTTCTGCGCTGTCTCTGTCTTCGATCGATCCGCATGAGTCTTTTCAAACTCTGAAAGGAGTGAGCCAAACGATTCTGTGGAATCGTCGATGGCCTCAGTTGTATCGGTAGGGTCGGGAGTGGTGTTTGGGGTGACTTCGTTTGCCATAATAGTTATCTAATATTGTAGACATGAACGGACCTATGGCAATCCTAGCTTGATCCGTTCCGTCCATCTGTGCCAAACGGCCCACCAAACCTTCCTGTCTGGAGTGGCGATAGCCTCATAAGAGGCGGTCTTCATCTCGTTTGCCTAGTAATTGCCAGAGGCGGCAAAAGCGGAGGCAACTCGAAGGCGGCGAAGCCTCGACTGTTTCTTTTCCTGATGAGCCTGCATGCGTTTGAGAATGTCATCCAACGTATTGACAGCCAATACGACGTACGGGCCTTTATTAAGCATGACACATTCGGCGCGCTCTCCCATTGCAGCGTCTGTAATTTCAGAGCGAGACGGAATGCCCCTCTTTGAAAGACTTTCGAGCACTTGCGTCGCCCAAATAACAGGCATATGCGCAGCTTCACAGATCCATAAGATCTCTTCCTGCACTTCGGCAAGGCGTTGATAACCACATTCCACAGCCAAATCCCCGCGGGCAATCATAATTCCAACAGCACGCACAGCCATGGCCGCAAGAACCAGGCCAGGAAGATTATCGAAGGCTTCGCGGGTCTCGATCTTCAAGACAATACCAATAGACTCCTTCTTGAGTTCGCGGAGATGAGCGACGAGTTGACGAACCTCATCTACAGTGCGAACGAACGAATAACCAACAATATCCGCATGTTCGACGACAAACTTCAGGTGCTCCAGATCTTCTGCGGTAAGAGCGGGAACGCGAATGCGAGTCTTGGGTAAATTGATACCTTTCCCTTCACCAAGATATTCCCCACTGGGGCGTGCCTGCGTGATTTCCACACGCACACTCTTCTGGTTCACGGAACGAATGATGCCACCAATCTTTCCATCATCAAACCAGATGGGTTCGCCAGCTTTTGCATGCTCAAAAAACTCTGGCAGCGTAACTCCGATTCGAGCGGGCATGGTCACGCGGCCTTCTTTGGTGCGCCGGGCAGGTCTGCCGGTCTGGAGGGAACGGGTGAGAATCAGTGTTTCCCCCTGCTTGAGGAGCAATCTCTGCATAGTTGGCGGAATGGATCCAACGTGGCCCAACAACAGCTTCTTTTTGGCCGGACGCGAAGTATTGTCGACATGCAGTTTGACACCTGGAACAAAGTAGGCCGTCTGGTCTATTTCGGCGCAACAATTCTTACCTTCGACTTTTACGATTCGCAACGTGCGATGTGCGTCTCTGGCATCGCGGAAACGGATGATATCTCCCCTACGCAGTTCCGCAAGGAACGGTTCAGACACTGAAAGCGATGTCGCTGCTGTTACAGGGGGAATCTCACTTTGCCCCGAGGAGGTGAGCCAGATGCAAGCCGGCTTGGCGACACGGCCCAAATCGTCGCGCTCGGGGTGGCAGCGGATCACGGCGAGACCGGCCTCAATGGGCCCGGTGCGCAGCTTTGGACCGGCCAGATCCATCTCGATACAGCAGGAGCGGCCCGTTTCTTCTTTTGCCCTCTCAAGATTGCTTATCATTCGCGACCACACCTCAGGACTGTCATGCGCACAGTTGATACGCATGCAGTCCATACCGCTCTTAACGAGGTCGCGAACCAACTCGTATTCAGTGGATGCTTCTGTAGGCATGGTCACCATGATCCTGACCTTGCGACCGGATGGCTTGCTCCCTAAAAGGGCTACCGTGTTCTTCTCGAGCAATTCGGTTCCCTCGCCTAGTTTGACTGGCGGTTCAGCGGGCAGGCAGAGCTTGTCTTTCGATCCAAGAAGCGCATTCAAGATGCGATCTACGGACTGAATCGCGCTTAGGACGTGGCTCTCACTTCGACCAAGCGAAGATAGTCCTACGGTAGCCAAATCTGTTTGCAGATCGCGCAGATCATGCCGCCTAAGTGCGAGGTAGTGTACGAGATTGCGAGTGCTGCGGAGATGCTCCTTATGCAAAGGGAAAGGGCGATCAAACAAAGAAGCTTCCAATGCAAGCATGTCCGTACAGAGTTCGCCGAGCGTTGTCGCAAGGTGTTGAAGCAACTTCTTCTCAGCGTGTTCCATGAAAGCCCCTTGTACCCAAAAGGTTGGCAATTAATAAATAAACCTATCCAGACACGGGCGGTGTGATCCTAGTCACGTCACTTGCTGAGATAAATCCCGACGCTCATCAGTGCGCCATTTGCTTCGTGGGAAACTGAGGTGCGGCAGGCATGTGCCGTACCGATGTCCAGTTAATGGATGGGTACTTCGAGAAGTACTCTGCGATGCCCTTCCCTGCAACACCTGGGCATGAGATTGCAGGAACGATCGACAAGATAGGCAGCTGTTGCGCACAGGAGATGTTGTTGGAAGAGCAGTCATCAAGTTTACCTGAGACCATTCCATCGCTTGCGTGGCGAGAGAGTTCATCTCGCCACGCAAGCGGCCTTCGTGGCTAATGCTTATTTAGCATTAGCCGGAAGCGCAAACGCGATATAACCCTTCGAGATCGCCGGAGTCGCCACACCGCCGGGCGGTATGTAGGCTCCCTCTGGGTATGGCGTGCCACCGCCGCTAACCGCGAACAGAACATACTCCCGTCCATTCGCTTCATACACTGCGGGCACACCCTGCGATCCGTTCGGCAGGTCTTTGCTAAAGATCAGCTTGCCGGTGGCGCTGTTCAGCACGTAAAGCTTTGAGTCGTTACCGGCAAACAGCACCAGTCCTCCAGCCGTGGTCACAAACCCGCTCTTCGGATACGCATTTCCTCGCATCTTGTCGCTTGGGCCCGCCTGCGGAATGTCTCCATAAGGAGTCTTCCATTTGATCTTGCCGGTATTCAGGTCATAGGCGGTGATAGTGCTCCATGGCGGGCTAATAATATACGGCTCGTTTCCATAACCGGTCTTGTAACGAGACGGGGGACCCTCGACGTCATCCGGGTAAGGGGGCTCCGTCAGCGACCTGACCATGGCCTGTGCCGCAGCCGTAGGTGCCGATCCCAGGGGTGCCAGGTCGGGTTGCTTGAGGAACGCCATCAGATCGTTCATCGATTGCGCCGGTAGCGAAGAGAACGCAGGCATAGTCGCTCTGCCATTCGTGATTGTGTTGCGGGTCGCTTCCGCGCCCAGGCGACTGACGACCGTGTCCAGTGCAGGACCGCGATCTCCCTTCAGCTCTGTACCGTGGCAAAACTGGCAGTTCTGCTCATACACGGCACGACCCATCTGCTCCTGTGTCGGAAAACCCGTTCTGACTGCTGCATGAGTGCGTGGGCGACTCGGAATCAATCCGCCCGCATTCGCGGTGGTAGATTCTCCGGCTGGCACGAGCTTGATGATCGACGGCATATCTTTCCCCAGGACATAAACAGTGCCGTTCGTGGGATCGGCGCCCGTACTGAAGAACAAGGCTCCGCCGTTCACGCTCGGCATGTTAATCGTATCGACTCCAACGGCTGGCGGCGTATAGAAACCAGTTCTCGCCTTTGATAGACGGTCTTTCCACCAAGCTATTTCTTCCGGCTTCATGAAGCCTTCGTACATGTCCTTCACGGTCATGCCCTGGCGGGTAAATGGAGGTATTACCGTCGGAAAGGGCTGTGTCTTTGAGGTAACTTCACCCGGTACATCGCTCTGCGGAACGGGACGCTCCTCAATCGGCCACAGCGGTTTTCCTGTCACCCTGTCAAACACATAGAGGAAACCATTCTTCGAGGCGAGCGCCACCGCATCCACCGTCTTGCCGTCATGCTTCACTGTCGCAAGTTGAGGGGCCGCATCTGGATCGTAATCCCATACGTCGTGATGAACGGTCTGATAGTGCCAGAGATATTTCCCCGTGCGGGCGTCCAACGCCAGGAGGCAATCGGCATAAAGATTATTGCCGGGCCGGTCTCCACCATACAGTTCGTACTTCGCGGACGCGACCGGGAAATAGGCGATTCCGCGCTTCGGATCGACAGTGATCTCTCCCCACACGTCTACGCCGCCCATGTATTTGTAGGCGTCCTTTGGCCATGAGTCATATCCAAACTCGCCAGGACGCGGGATTGTATGGAACACCCACAAAAGCTTTCCGGTGACCACATCGAAAGCACGAATATCCCCCGGAGGAGCCAGGTATCCCTCTCCGGTCGCGCTACCCAGGATGATGATGTTCTCAAAGATGCGGCCCGGGGTCCTTGATGACAGCGGTCTGGTGGCCCGGTCCAGGCCAATCTTCAGGTCAAGTTTCCCATGATCCGCGAAGGAGTCCACCAGCTTTCCGGTCTTCGCATCGATGGCCTGCAGGAAGCCTCCCGACGATACGAGGAGACGGCGGTCCGTTCGATCTTTGCTCTCCCAGTAGTTCGCGCCCCGCATGCCCGCGATCCCGCTGAAGCGGGAAGGTACACCGCCCGGGGCCGTAAAGGCATGGACCCACAGTTCCTTGCCTGTTGACGCATCCACCGCCACCAGAGCCCCCTGCTTCGCCGCGAAATAAGCAATGTTATCGATCACAAGCGGACTGAAGGTGTAGGTCACGTCGTCCCCTGTCAAATAGCTCCAGGCAACGTCCAGTTTGTTCACGTTGCCGGTATTAATCTGCTTCAGAGGCGAATAGTGCGAACTGTCCGGCCCCCCGAGATAATCCTTCCAGCCGATCGGAGCTTGCTGCGCCGACGCCATTCCGCTACAGACGGCCGCGACCATAACAGCCGGAAAAAGCAGCCGAAGCTTGCTCGTGCTTGTCTCTCGTGCAACCACCTCGTCCGCATCGCCTGAGCGGACTCGTGCATCTGGTTCCAGAAGATAAACCTGCCCTTTACGCGCGACGTAACGATCTCCGACGAGCGCACTCTGTGACATTTGTGGGCCTTCCATTTCTTTTCCCCTTCCCTTGGGAGAGCGTACGACTCCCGGAGCAAAATGGAAATACTGCAAGACATATTTCGCATTACGCAACAAGCGGAGAGCCATTTTCTTTGCAGACCGCACTGTATCACGTCTTCGGTTGCTGGTGGCAGAGAACGCTGAGGGAGCGGAAAAGCCCCACAGATCGTGGGGCTAAATCGTCAGATCCGGCACCGATACAGGGGTGCATTACCTCGTACTTTGCAAGATGCCTGGGGATCATCGAACCTGCAAATATTTATCGAGTCTGGGTTTATCAGGCCCGACCAGGAAACAATAAGCGGCCTCTTCTATCAGCCACCCCGTCGGAATTTATTGCAGCATTCACAGCCGCTTTTACAGACTTACATTTTGATAACTCAGCAGGATTTCTATTGGAGAGGACGGATCACTTACGACTATTGGTTCGACCATCGTCGGCAATACCCCTGCCAGCCGCACGAACCTCGACATTGCCGTAAGCGCTAACGGCCAGCAGGTCTCCACTCTCAACTCCGCTGCCGATTCGGGATCACATCTGCCTCTACGACGTTGTAGCGTTCGAGACGGATCGTATCCTTAACCACTCCCGCAACAGGAACCTGATGAACACGCGCCAGCGCAAAGTTGCAGTGAGGCAGATGGACAAAATGATTCTGCCCCGTCGTATTCATCATCTTCAGCCGCAGACCCTCGCTCTTCCAGATGGGCAGAGATCCCAGGTCCGGATAAGACCGGCCGTTGAATGTCCAGTGAAGATGCCCGTCATATCCAGAGCTCCTCTCAAGAAATACACTCGAAGCCTGTCCAGTCTGTCGCTCCAGAGCATGGGCAGAACTAAAGCGCGTATACGACCAATCGAGAGCGGCAGGAGCAGACCATCGCGGCGCTCCGCTCTGATCTGCATATTCGATGTGAATCCCTAATCCACGCGCGCGCTCCGCATCATCGACGGAGCCGAGGATCCACGTCCCAGGAGAATCCATCTTTACTATTGCGTCGATGCGTTCTCCAGGAGCCATCGAGAGCACGTCCACTGCGGCTTGACGTGGAACCGGATTTCCATCCAGAGCTATCACCTCAAAACGATGCCCGGGAAGGTGCAGGCAAGTTTCTTCATGTTCGCTGGCATTGAGAAAACGAAACAGCACTCGTTGGCCGGTTCGGACCCGAATGGGTTCTCCTGCTCCCATCAACTTGTCGTTGAAGCACGCGTATCGAACAGATTGTGATCTTTCCGGCTTTGCCTCCCAATGGCGAACCGCCAGCAGAACCTCCTGGTCATACGCGCCCGCTTCGTTCCGAGAAGAGACAATCAGAAATCCGAACTGCCCATTCTCCGCTGATCGCAGAGCGTTCGTTGATGCCATACTGTGAGCCCGATACCAGCGAGTGCCGACAGCTCCGGGTATCACTTCATGGATCTGCGTCGCTCCTGGCTCGACGATTGGATCCTGCATCTTCGCTGCAAATGCACCGCTCCGAGGTAGGCCGTACCACTGAACCGACTCCGCACGCGAGGTCAGGTTCGTCAACACAATCGACGTCGGAATACCTTCACGCATTCGCAGCACAGAGCCTGGTATTTGCCCGTTGTAGGCTGTGGTCCTTACAACGACACCGGGGGCAAGCTCGACGGAAACTTTATCGATACACAACGCTATATGTTCGGCACAACGAGTCAGAGCGGACGAGCGTTCCACTAGCGCAGTGGCAGTTGCACCTGCCGCCATTTGAAGAAAGTGTCTGCGCTTCATCGTCTGCCTCCGGATGGAAAGTAACTCCTGCGATTCAATCGAATGAATGTAGTACAGTGGTTCGCAGTTTAGCATTGCGATTCCTTCGGAGACGCACGAGATTTGGGATCTTCATCTGATAAACCTCTAGGCTCGCGAGACAGCCTCCTGCTGGGAATGGATGCTGAGATAGCTCGCGGCGACTTCCTCGACGGACGCCCACAGATCGGCAACCCTGCGGGCTCTGGAGCAGCCAGGTTAGCGCAGGCAGATTGGGATGGTTACAGCGGCGTTGGAGATTACGCCGGAGCAAATGGAAACACCTATGCCGTCATGACCGCAGGTCACGGCATTCGTGATGGGCTATATAACAGTGAGCTGAAAGAGGCTCATTCGGCCAGCGAAACCTTCGACTGCGTCGTCGTCGGAGGCGGCATCAGCGGATTGGCCGCGGCCCACATATACTCCGAAAGGACCAGCCGCGCTAAGCGCTGTCTGGTATTGGAAGATCACCCCATCTTCGGTGGAGAGGCCCGTCGCAACGAGTTCATTGTGGAGGGGCAAAGGCTAATAGCCAATCAGGGATCGGCGATGTTTTTTCCCCCGCTGCCTCTCTCCGCAACTCAAAAATTCTACGAATCGATCGGCTTCGACGGCAAACCGTTCACCTACCAGAAGTGGGGTGGTGGAGAGCCCGAATTGAAGCTTACAAACGTTCCTTATGGCTGGGGAGGTCCAAACTGCGGGATGTTTTTCGGAGCCCGCTTCGGCCATCCCGAAGGGATGTGGCTGCTGGATCCATGGGGCAAGAAGCTGGCAGGCGCTCCGCTTTCTGAGCCCATCAAGGACCAACTGCTCAAGGCAAGAAAGGGAATTCCCTCCTTCACCCCTCCTAAACAGGATGGAGATCCAATCGCCCGCGCGCTCGACCAGATCAGCTACGAGGATCACCTGATTGAGAAAGGTGGCCTGACCCGGGAGTTTATACGCACGTACATGCCTGACGCGGCCGATGCGGCAGGAGCATCGGCGGATGAAATCTCCGCATATGCAAACTACGCTCCTGAAGTGTTATTTCCGTGGAACAACGCTGCCGGTTCGCAGATCTTTCCGGGAGGAAACACCGGCATCGCACGCCTCATTGTGAAGGCCATGATCCCGGAAGCTCTACCCGGTCCGGCCACTCTAAGCGGAATCTGTAGCAGCTCCGTAGACTTCGCAAAGCTCGACCACGAAGGGCAGCCCGTACGGATTCGTTTAGGTGCGACCGTCGCCGATGTACGGCACGAAAAAGACACCATTCGCGTTACCTATGCGGTGAAAGGGCGCTTGTTTACTGTGCGCGCACGATCCGTAGTGATGGCTGGTGGTTGGACTACATGGAGAACCATCTCCGATCTGCCGGAGGAGTACCGCACCGCCTACCAGCAGTTCCATCGCATGCCGTGCGTCGTTATCAACATCGCACTCCGCAACTGGCGTTTTCTGGCAAAGATGGGCATGACGGAATGCCAATGGTTCGAGGGTCTGAGCAACTCCTTCGCAGTTCGCAAGATTGCCACCTTTGGCGGCGTTCCTCCGACGATCAGCCCGGATGATCCAACCGTCGTCCGCCTTAAGATCTTGTTTACGGAGCCAGGCGTTCCCCTGCCCCAGCAGGCAGTACGAGGACGAATGCGTCTGCTGAGCACATCGTATTCGGAGTATGAGCGGATGGTGAGAGAACAGTTCACTCTAATGTTTGCTCGCTCCGGTTTCGATGCGCGTCGTGATATCGCGGGCATTATCGTTAACCGTTGGGGTCACGCCTACCTGTGCGCTCAGCCCGGCTTCTTCTTCGGCAAAGACGGCAATCCCGCTCCTCGCGAGATTATCCGGCGAGCCCCCTTCGGCAGAATCTCCTTCGCCAACTCCGATCTATCGGGCATCATGGACCACCGCGCCTCGATCGCAGAGGCGGACCGCGCCGTCAATCAACTACTATCTTGACGGACTTAGCACGGTGCGCCCCCGGAGACCGAGCCGAAATAACAGCCGTGTTACAGCACAGGTGCTACTGCCTGAGACGCCTTTAGTGCGGCCGCTACAGCATCTCCGAGTGACGTAGTCCGACGGCCAATAAGACAGCTCAGCGTGTGTGACTGGTCGTCGAGAGCACCGGCAGCAGCCTTTGCCTCAGCATCCGCAAGGACCCGAGCGAGTTCAGGGGGCAAAAAGGTCACTAGAATCTTCTCATATTCCGCTTCTGGAAGATCGTGATAGGCGATAGTCCGACCGACCTGTCTGCTGACCTCCGCAGCCAGATCAGCCCGAGTATAGGCGCCATCACCGGCAAGTTCGTAGGCTTGATTTTCGTGCCCCTCGCCGGTAAGCACGGCGACCGCCGCTGCGGCGTAGTCTGCACGTGTGGCCGCAGCAAAGCGCCCTTCCTTCGAGGCTCCAATAAATGCTCCCTGCTGAAGGGCGGGTCCAATACCTGCAGTCTGATTCTCTATGTACCAACCGTTGCGCAAAATTGCGTAGGGAATCCCACTCGCCTGGAGATACTGCTCTGTGGCGAGATGTTCCTCTGCGAGGAGCAGTGTCGAGCTGGACACGTGCAGAAGGCTTGTGTACGCGAGGAACCGAACGCCAGCAGCCTTCGCAGCATCGATGACTGCTTTGTGCTGGGTGACACGTCGTCCCAGTTCGCTCCCTGAGATGAGCAGAACCTTTGTGACACCTGCAAAGGCGGAAGCGAGGGTTTCGGGGCGGGTATAGTCGGCTTCGCGCACCTGTACGCCCTTTGCCTCGAGATCCTTGGCCTTTACCGGTGTACGGACGGCAGCGATGATTTGGTTTGCTGGGACTTTTTGAAGCAAGCCCTCTACAACGAGCCTTCCGAGATGACCGGTGGCTCCGGTAATGGCGATCATGACATTTTCTCCTTTCCGTCGAATCCGACGGACAAGACAAGCCTACCCTTTGTACTTACTTTGCGTAAGTACGTACCTTTGGGTAAGCTATATCCATGCCTTGGCCGAAGAGTACGAAGACGGTTCGCATCCGGAAGGGGAATCTGTTTGCATCGGATTGTCCGACACGGAACATCCTCGATGACGTTACATCGCGCTGGGGATCACTTGTACTGGTGCTCCTGCTGGAGAGTAGCTATCGCTTTAGTGAATTGGCGTACCTTATTGGAGGCGTAAGCGAGAAGATGCTGGCTCAGACGCTGCGTGCACTGGAAGAGGACGGGTTCGTCCTGCGTACAGTCCATGCGACCAAACCGCCGAAGGTGGAGTATAGCCTGACACCATTTGGACGACAGATGGCAGAACGCATGCAAGCCTTGACTTCGTTCATTGAACAAAATATCGCTCGAGTCATGGCGCATCGGGCAAGCGCAGCGAAAAAAATGGCGTAACTAGAAAAGTGATGGTGCCATTACCACGCGAACCCCGGAGAGACACTGCTGCCCGGGACTCGGGTCAGATACGAACAATAAGCTCATTTATGGCGCAAACATCCCCAACGATGATCTCACCCCATCTGATCTGCGACCGAGGCCAGCATTCAGAATCATTGTTACTTGAGGTGAACCGCGTCCTTCGCGACATCCTGCTCCACATGCAGGTGATTACGCCAGTTGATACTGCCCTCCCCTTGCAGGTAAAGGCCGCGCGTCTTTGCCCCTGAAACCTGGAATGCGCGCTGTGGAAGTTCCATCACCGAGATGCATTCCACGAAACTATCCCGCACATCCTTCAATAACAGATGGACATCAGCGGCTTCTCCTCGCCTCTCGTGCCCTCGAAGACGCAACAAAGCTACATCATCCACTACCAGATCCGGCCTGGTTTCTCCTTGCGGCGCATAGAACTGTACTCCGGAAAGAGTGATGTTCTCCACATGGCGAAGAAACATTCCGAAGGCTGGCAGTTCCCCAAACATCACCGGCGCCGGATAAGCCTTCGGCGCCTCCGGCACTTCTGCTGGAGACAATCGTCCCTTGCGGGCCATCTGTGTGGTCACAATAAACCCGGTGATCTGGATGTCCTGAACGGGTGCACCGGGCAAGCCAGCGATTACGCACGGCCATTTCGCGCCTATAGCCGTAACATTGTTGATAGTAATTGCTCTGAGTACACCCGGACCCTTTCCGACCTGGCAGCGGTCCCTATCGCCGCGAATAATCGCAAGTGGCGTCCCCACATTCTGCATCGTGATGTTGGACACTGCGATTCCTTCCAGATCCCCCTCATCGACAGTGTAGAAAGCAATCCCCGGATTTCCGTGGCGCATACCAACGCCACCTTCTAACACGCAGTTGGAGAAGGTAATGTTGCGGAAGTCACCACAACTCTCTGTGCCGCATTTGAAGTGAATACTCGCAGTACGGAGAATGCAGTTCGTCACGGTGACGTGTTCTGTTGCGCCCCGCTGTCCAAGTGAGCCGCTTGCTTTGAGACACAAGCTGTCGTCTACAGACTCAATGAAGCAATCGGAGATGGTAACGTGGCGACAGCAGTCAGGATCGATACCATCTGCTCTCCCCGCATGGATTCTGATCCCGCGAATCTCTACGAATTCACATCCAAGCATGCTGATGTTGTAGTTCTGTGCGTTTCGGATGGTAAAGTTCTGCAGTGTGACGTGAGTACAGCGCCGCAATGCAATCGGCTTGGGACCGCCTCCTTTCTTACCTCGGTCGCACTCAATGACTCCTTCACCATAGATCGAGACATGCTCAACTCCATCACCCACCAGTAACGCCACATGAAAATCCGACGTAGCCTGATTGGCGCCGGGATCAAAGGGCAATTGCTCCAGAGGAAGAAATTCGGCTGGGTCAGGACTCATAGCCAGCACTGCACCATTATCAAGCCACATCGAGACGTTCGATCGCAGTAGCAGTGAACCAACGACGTAATGACCGGCTGACACATGAACCGTACCACCGCCACGTTGTTGTGCCTCATTCAACGCTCTCTGGAAGCGCTTAGTATCGCTGGTCTCCGTATTTGCACGTGAAGAAAGCGAAATGAACTGCCTCTCGTCAGACTGTGTTTGTGATTCCTGACCGGCCTGCACGCGAGTCCCTGCCATTGCCAGGCTGAATCCTGCACTCTTCAATAGCTGTCGTCGATCCTGAAACAATTCATGCTCCTGACTGAAAGCTTGTAAGCAACACACCATCCTGGCCTCTCTTTAGAAGCCAGGATGATGCCGGTGATAGGGATGACGAGACTAGAAGCGAATGTGCGCAGAGACCTGCAGCGTTCTGGATTCGCCAGCCTGCGAAGTAATCAAGCCAAACGATGAGCTTGTTGGCGTAAGGTTTGGATTACCAAATACAGGATGGTTCAGCAGATTGAATGCCTCCACACGCAACTCTCCAGTAATGCGATCGTGATAGCTTACCTGACGAGCCAGAGACGCATCGATGTTATTCGTCTTATCACCACGCCAACGCGGATCTGTCGTGTGGAAGGTGCGGATGTTATAGGTGGGTTGATCGGCAGACACGCGATCGAACTGCGTGATATCGAATGCTGTTTTGTTCGTCTCCCGCGTGTTCAGGCGAAGTGGACCTCCCAGATAGATGACATTACCCCAGGAGAGCGGAGGACCGGACTGCAACAGATATGTCCCGCTTGCAGCCCAACCACCGAGCAGCGCGTGCTGCAGATGCCCCAGCATGCTATGACCACCAAGTGCAGAGTAAGGCAGTTTGTAAGTGGATGCGATGACAAGATGATGCGGATAGTCCTGTGTACCAATCCTCTTCTCATAGTGAGTGTCGGTTGGATTCAATAGTGAATCCTGCTCGATGTTCTTTGACCACGTATAGTTCATCAGAAACGAGAGCCCAGCGGTCAATCTGCGTTGCACCCGCACGTTCAGACTGTTATAGCTGTCCGAACCGCTGCTGGAATTCTGCATAATCACCTGATCCACGGGATATTGAGGATACGGCAGAAGCAGCTGCGAACGCGCCACAGTGGAACCGTTCAAGGTTGTTCCCGACAGCAGGCCCTTGAACGGATTCGCTACAGAGCCATTCAAAAGCGACACGACATTATTATCCCGGATTGGACTGGAGCTCAGATACTGCCGTGGAATCGGATTCAGATCCAGTTGTACCGGCAGTTTTACATAGTGTGCTCCGATGTAAGCAATCTGGAAAAACATATTCCGGTCGATCTGCTGCTCAACGGAGAGTGCGTAGCGTTCCGAGTAAGCGTTATGAAAGTCGGGATTGAAGAAGTACACAAGCTGCCCCTGATACGTGGAAGCTCCCAATGAAGATCCCGTCGGAGGAATAAATCCATTCGGAAATGGGTTACTCAGATTCGCAGCAGCCGTCACGTAGTTATCGTTCGTGGCTACGTATGGAGTTGTAGAACTGAAACCGCTCGTATTCACCGTGCCCACATCAAGCAGCGGGAAGACGAAGATTGAAAATCCTCCGCTGAATACAGTTTTGTTCTGCAACGCGTCCGGAGTCCATGCAAAGCCAATACGCGGACTAAACGTATTCGACGGAGTGTTATACAACTGCGGATGAGAGTCGCTCGCAAAGGTGAGCCCGCCTACCGGCTTGAACTGTCCCGCCGGAATCTGTGGGATCGGATTTACGTTGTATGCGGCCGCTGCGCTCGTCGTCAAAGAAGTGGACACCGAGTTGTCAAAACCGCTGACTGCCCGATTATGGCGTTCATACAATGGAAAATCATGATCGAAGCGCAGCCCCAGATTCAAAGTGAGGTTCTTCGTCAACTTCCAGTCATCCTGTACGTACAAACTCAGATAGTTGCTGTGTGTGGCAATGAACACGTTTTGATCGTACTCACCGGATGTCGGCAGTCCGAGTAGAAGTGCCGCCAGATCCTGGCCGAGAGGAGCGCTCGCAGATGTGCTGGATGCCTGCGTGAAGTTATTTCCGAAAGAGAGCTTCCCCGTGGAATAGTTATAGGCAATGTTGGAGATGCGATACTGCCGCGCATCCACGCCAAACTTCAGAACATGTTGATGCAGCACCGTTGTCACGCTGTTCAGGAGATGATAGCTCTCAGTGTAAGTAGACGCCGCCAGATTGTTCGGATCGAATAAGCAAGCGAAGGTGGGAGAGCTGGACGAGTTACACCCGCTGAACTGAATCGATGGGTACTCCAGCAAGGTGGTGTTGTCCACCAGATATCCTGGGTACCCGATCTCCGTCGGATTGAGACCTTGACTACCGGCAATGGCGTAGTTGACATAACGCGTCCAGTTGATACGGCTGTTGATCACCATCGTGGGTGTGGCTGTGTAGACATTGTCCAGAGCAGCACCCCAGTTCACGCGGTCCAGCGGGTCACCCGTGGAGATATTGTGAAAGTAGTTGTTGGTAAGCTGCGTTCGCTGGCTGTGACGAACGTCCAGAAAGAGCTTATCCCGTGTGCGGATGTTGAAGTCCATACGACCGAACTGGTTGTCGTACAGATCCTGACTCGGAAAGCTGGTGAAATAGTTGTGCACACCGTCAGGGCCCGCCGAAACATTAGGCTCCGGATAGTAGGTCATAAGTTTCTGGGCAATCGGATTGATACGACCATCAGGAATAATATTGTTCAGGAATGGTTTCCGTACAACGGTGCCGTTTACCACTGTGGCCGTGGCAGGATCGTAGATTTGGTACTGCGGCCCAAGTGCGAGCAGCGTAGAGAAATCACCTTTTTTCTCCGCGTCCGTTGGAACCGTCAGAAATCCACTGGCCGGTTGAGAGTCGCGAATTCCCTCCCAGGCAAACTCGAAGAAGACGCGATCCCTGCCATTGAAAAGATGCGGGATCCACACAGGGCCGCCTACAGAGAGACCGTACTGGTGGTAATGAGTGTTGGGCTTCGGTGTATGCGTCCTGTCTGCAAAGTAGCCATTCGCATTCAGGGCAGCAAACTGCGCATACTCATACAGCGAGCCGTGAAAGGTATTGCTTCCACCCTTCGTAACCTGATTAAGAATGCCGCCACCCGAGTGACCATAAGAGGCATCTACCTGGAAGCTGCTGACTGAGACCGACTGCACGATGTCCTGCGGAGGGCTGTAGGCCAGTTTCAGGAGATTGTCGGTATCGGGCGAACCATCCAGAAGAATCTCGCTGCTCTCATCTTGGGTACCTGCAATCGAAATAGCCGCGGCACCTGCATTATCAAACGGACGCGTCGTTCCTGGGCGGTTAGTACTGGATACGCCAACGCCTAGCTGCGCAAGCACCACAGGAGTGCGGCCGTTCTGTGGAAGATCTTCCACTTCGCGCGTCGTGATCACCTGACTTATCGTGGCGTTGGACGGATCGATGATTGGTGCGTCCGACGTCACAACAACTTCCTGGCTGACATCTCCTACCTGCAATGCAACATCCACATGAGGGTTCTCCCCGGACTGTAGAATGATGCCGTTCTGTTCGAAGCTCTTAAAGCCCCGTACTTCCACGCGTACACCATATCTGCCAGGCGCCAGCGAAGGAGCCGTGTAGTCGCCACGACCATTGGTCTTGGCGTGGAAGACAGCACCTGTGTCCAGATTCCGAACGATGACAGGTGCATCTGGCACAGGAGCGCCTTGCGAATCGGCCACCGTCCCCGCAATAGTCCCACGAAACTCCTGGGCAACAACCGTGCGGCATAGCGTCTTCGACATCGTTACAAACAACAACAGATAAAGAAGTGCAGAACACAGGCTAAAGGACCTTCGACTGTCCAATATTTTTTGTTGATGCATGACAATACCCTCAGTTGAAACGGTTGCGTACAGATTCTGCTCGAGATGTATTCGCACTGCGAACACATGTGGGCTGGGGCGCAACGCAGTCAGAATTGCGTTCCGAGGAGGAATCTTTTCACTGGCCTTTATGGATAACGGAGGAGTAGATCTCCTTGCCGTTGAGATCGACAAAATGCATGCTGAGCTGATCTTCATTCGCATCCAGTACGGTCAGGCCGTACTGCTCCTGCTTGAATGCAGAATGTGGATAGTTGAGTTGACGGAATGGATAGACACCAGCGCCACCACCGCCGCTGACGAAGAAATGAACTCCATCCTCAGGTTTTAGTTCCTGCAGGTTGTGGTCATGACCGCACAGATATACGTCCACACGTTTGCGGAGTATAGGAAGAAGGCGGTCGATCAGGTTGCGCTCGTCGCCACGAGTCGCGGAGTATATCTGATAGTGTCCATAGACAACCTTCCACCGTGCATGGCTCTTGGCGATCTCTGCATCAAGCCACGCAAGCTCCTTGTTGGGCAGTATTGAATCGGAGAGCTCAATCGTATCAATCGCGAAAAACTGTACCGGCCCTGCCGTGAAGGTGTAGTGAGTTGCAGGCATCTTCCATGACTTGCTTAGCTGCGCATGCATGATCTCCGCAGCGGGCCCATCCGCACGCATGTAGTCATGGTTCCCCAGCGTGGCGTAGAACGGGATGCCCACCGGATCATAGACATCCTCCCACTTGGACTTCCATTGCGGATCATCTGGTACGGAGACGCCATTAGGATAAAAATTGTCTCCAAGTGTCAGGCCGAAGTCGAACGGCTGCTTTGCCTGCAACTGCTTCATCACGTTCGCCACTTGCATCTGCTGTGGCGAACCAGTTCCGAAATCACCCAGCGCAACAACATGGATTGATCGATTCGCTGCTGTCACCTCGAACACAGGCGGAGGAGTCCGCATGAAATTAGGCAGGTTAATCTGTCCGTCCCAGCTGGACCATGCATCCGCATCATCCAATACCTGAGCAGCGCCTTTGAGGTCTCCTGCTGCCTTAGCCTTCGAGGCTCGCGCCACCGCCATACGCGACAGATATCCCCACTCCAGTCGGCGCAATGCAGCAACAGCCTCCGAAGAAACGCCTGCATCAGGATCCTGCGTGGCAATCCGAGTAAGAATGGTACGCAGCTGCTCTCTCTGTTCCCCATCGCGAGCGCGACGAATCTGGGGTGAGATTCCAAACCTGAGGATCATGCTTCGTCGTTCGGCCGAAGGTTCCTCTTGCAGGCGCTGCACCATGAATTCGAAGCCCTCTACTCTCGTAGACATGCCCTTCAGAGCCAGCGCAAGAGCCGCCTCCGGCTGCAGCGCACTGCTTCGGATCAGCTTCTGCTGGTCGCTTTCGCTTGCCGTAAGATGAAGCTTCTCAACTTCTTCCCGATACCCGGAAGGAATCAGTTGAAGGACGTCGTTTGAAAGCGCCTCCTTTGGCGGCTCCGGCTCATCCGTTTGCGACCATAACGACATCGTCCCACCCGAAGCGACACATAGCAGTGTTGCCAAAACGTACTTCGATAACTTCATAAATCTCTCGATCACCTGTACAAGGAAGCAGCTATAGAACAGTGAAAAGCGTATGGAGGCCAGCCTCCATATGCATCTGGTTATGACAGTGGAAGAGAGCGGGACCGACATCTTCCGGAGTAAGCAAGATCTCTGCCTCTTCCCAGGGCGGAATAAGCAACGTGTCTTTCATAAGTCCGGCAACATCTTTGCCGTGATACCGCAGCAGTTCGAACCGGTGCCGGTGAAGGTGCATGGGATGCCATTCGTCGCTCTGATTCTGCAATCGGAGACGATAAGAGTGCCCCTTGTACAACACTCCCTCATGCGGCTGACGGTTACTGTCTTTCAGCATCAGGCTCCAGCGTTCTGCCCCATTCTCCCCAGGTAGCAGACGCTCCAGGCTGACCTTGATCTCCTCGCCGCCTCTGGAGTAACCGTCATTGCAGAAGATCGCGTAATTCCATTCCGGTGCGGCGAGATCGCTCCACACCGGGTCTCCGGTATGGCCCGCGTACTCCACCACCACACCCAATCCCTTTGCGCGCACCTGCTCATCTGTGGATCCAAAGACCCACACTCCGGGCGCATTCATGGCAACCACAGCGTCAATCCTCTCGCCGGCACCAAGATCGAGAACCGAAACAATGTCACGCCTCGGAACCGGATGTCCGTCCATAGCAATCACCTGAAACACATGCCCGGGAAGCGCGATCTGGATATTCTCAGTGGCACTGGCGTTCAGAAGATGAAAGAGTACCCTCTCCCTCTCCCTGACGCGGATCGGCTCTCCATGTCCCAACGCCCGCCCGTTGACCGAAGCCAGCCGATACCGCACATCCCATCCCTCCGCCTCATCGCCATCCTCTGGGTCTATTCGCAGGTGTTGCATCTCCTCAACTGCGCGCTCTTCGTCAGCTTCGTTAACCATGTAAGGTTCCCATTCGTGGCTGGTCCAGAAGAACTCGCGGTCGTAGTCGCCGGCGTCCTGGTGCGGCTGTACATATACAGGTGCAAACTGGCCGCCATACAGACCACGGGACATGTCATGGCAGGTCATCGCGTGAGAGTGAACGTAGAAAAGCCCAGGTCGCTGCGGTGGAAGCGTGTACCGCAACGTCCTCCCTGCCGACACAGACAGGCTCCCCTCCTCCTCAGTGCCGTCCAGAGAGGTTGGCACTCGAAGGCCATGCCAATGCACCCACTCCTCTGTTGACAGTGTGTTTACAACTTTCACATTGACCGGCTTGTCTGACGGCAACCGAACTACGCTCTCTCCACCATCGATCTCGTAGACCACGGTTTTGACGGAATATTGGGGAGAGATCTCCAATGTCCTCTGGACGATACAAAGCCCGACATTCGCGACCGAAGTATCCGGCAATGGAGTTGCGTGCACCACCATCGGCAATGCGGCAGCACCCGCTATGCCCAGGAAACGGCGCCGCGTCATCAAAGTGCTGACGGATAGTTTCGTAACTGAAGTCTCGTTCTGCATGTCTTTTACGGCCAGCAAACTCTGCGCGATCGAGAAGTGCCGATTCGTACCGCAGATAGACAGCGCGTGTCTCCTTACCGGAGCGCGAAATCTCGTATTTGCTCTTCGATATAGGCGAACTCTAGCCGTCGCCCGCGAGGCATACAACGTTATGAACGGTTATAACCGCTCGCGATCAGCTAAAACTGTCGCTTGAGGAACTTTGAGCGAGGGAGAAACACTATAGAAGGAGCTAATCTCCGTGCGAAAACAGCTGTTACCTTCCGCACAATCTCTCATGTCCATAACTCGAAAACAGTGGCCAACGAGACACAAACCGCACTTGTAACAGTGTTAAGTCACATTTAGCAGAGAGATAACGTCGGTGATTTATCCCCCATTTACGTGACTGTCACAAGACAGTAAAGATGCGCACTCTTATGGGCTCACGTACAAGGCGAAAGGAATGGAGACTCACGATCTACCACTCGACCAACGTCTTCCCACATCAATGGTGTCTTAAGGTTACGGCTTGCTGGCAGCCTTTCACAGCAACGACACAGTTCGAAAATATCGCCAGGAAGCCATATCAAGCCGTTACCTTTACGAATCCGACACAATTCAGTTCGGCATCGAGCCCATCGGCTGAAGCGTCTCCTGCTCCATCTCTCCTGACGCAACAATCACGGCAAGCGATTCCATGGCCTGCCTTATCAGGATTGCCGCCTGAGCAAACGCCTCCGGCTCCATGTTGAGAGTAACTGGGCCGACACTCAAGTGTATTGACTTGCAGCCGCAGAGCCGAACCGCGCCAAACCCTCCACGCTCGGCGAGAACCACATTTACATCGCTCATCGACACTCCTCCGCTCTTCTGTTCAAAAAGATGAACTGCTTCTCAGACTTCATCCAACACAGTCATCTCTCTTGTCATGGAGAATTGTTGTCTTAGCCTTCTCCCCAAAGACATGGATCAGGATCCAATGTCATCCAACGTCGATCTCCGACGAGGTGCAGCGCTTCGCCATAAGTCTGCAATCTCGCTGAATGGAGACTAATTTGGTCCTATATCCAGGTCAAGTGTATTTTTCAGCTTTGGCCGTATTTTTTTACAAAAAGATTAGAGGCTTCGCGCTATTACGCAGAGGCACTTCAGACACAAACGGCAACTACCTCAGGGCTGCTGAGGTAGTTGCGAGGAGTTCCATCCCCCTCCGAGCGCTTTGATCAGCAACACACTTGCCTCCAGACGACGGCGCGTAATGTCTATATCGTTTCGCTCATTCTGCAAAAGCGCCGTCTGCCATGTAATGACCTGCAGGTAAGTATCTACTCCACCCTCATAGCGGGTATTGAATAGATCGAGCGACTGCTGGGCCGATGCAGTTGCGGACTGCTGCTGAGTCGCCTCGACCTCAAGGCCATGCAGTGCATTCAGGTTATCTTCGACCTGTTGAAACGCCGTAAGCGTAGTCTGCCGATACGCCGCCATGGTCGCATCATAGCCCGCAATCGCGATATCCGAGGTTGCACGTCTCCGCCCATGATCGAAGAGTGTTTGCGAGAACGTCGGCCCCACGGCAAAGAACCGGCTCGGCCATGTAAACCAGTTCACAGCCGATGTCCCCGTGAAACCTGCAGCGGCAGAAAGGGAGAGAGTGGGATAGAAGGCAGCCTGTGCGATGCCGATCTGCTCATTGGCCGCGGCCATGCGACGTTCGTCGGCAGCAATGTCGGGGCGGCGTTCAAGCAATTGCGACGGAACCACTCCAGGAATCGCAGGAAGGAGTGGCCCCGCAACAGTCACCGGATTACGAGGCAGTGTTAGCTGAGCAGGTGGCTTACCAATCAGGATGGCAATCGCATGCTCGTAGTTTGCCCGCATGATATCGACATCGGTAGCTTGAACCTGTGCAGTTTGAAGCTGCGTCCTGGCCTGCGTTACATCAGAGAGCGGCGCCGCTCCACCGTTATATCGATCCTCTGTAAGCTGCAACGCATCGCGAAAGGCCCCCACTGTCTCGTCGAGGAGTTTCCGTTGCGCATCTGCCGACCGAAGGTTGAAGTAATCAATCGCCAGTTCGGCATGCAACGAAAGCCGCGTAGTTTCAAGGTCTGCCGCCGAAGCCTGAGCCTGTTCGCGAGATTGGGTAACACTGCGGCGGATTCGGCCCCACAGATCGATCTCGTAGTTCAGATCGATAGGAAGAGTAAAGTCTCCTGTACCGTTATTCGCAACAGACTTATTGAAGTACGGCTGATTGATCGAGTTACGTACCCCACCAATGCTGGGATCCGCGGCAATCGTAGGGGCCTGCGAGGCACGATAAAAACGAATTGCCGCACGAGCCGCACGAAAGTTTGCCTCAGCTTCTTTCAGCGTCTGGTTCGCCGGTTCTATCTGCACTTCAAGCTTATTCAACTCATCATCGTTGAAGAGGGTCCACCACTCACCTTTGAGCTGAGCATCGCCGGGCTGCGCGACCTTCCAGCCATCGGAAGACTTGAAGTTGCTCGGCAACGCTTCTTTAAACTCCGGGGCGAGCGGTGTCGCTGGCCGTGCATATTGAGGCCCAACCTTGCAGCCCGTAAATGCCACAGCAAAAGCAATCGACAGCACCCCGCACACCGATTTCAAAATACGGTTCATGACCGTCCCTTCGCTGCCGCACGATTCGCACGAACCTGCATGCCGCTTGCCAGCGAATCGGAAGGATCAAGAATCACATCGTCCGATGTTGTAAGCCCCGAGGTCACTTCGACGGTGCCGCCGTAATCATGTCCAATCGTCACCGGTGTGAGTTGGACTTTGTCACCATGGACGACACCGACACGAAGCCCCTCCGAACGGAAAAGTAAAGTGTTCGACGGAATCGTCACTGTATTTGCCGCAGCTGGAACATGGAAGTGCACGAATACATATGCCCCCGGCAGCAGCTTGTTGTCGATGTTGTCGACATCCACCTCTACGTTCAGGGTACGTGTCGCATGATCGATAGCATTGGCATTGCGCACGATCGTACCTTGAATCTTCACTCCGGGATTCGAGTCCTGTGTAAGATTCGCGTTGTCTCCGGTGCGAATCGCATCTGCATAGACCTCAGGAACCGCAACATAAACGCGCAGTTTGCCGGTAGCCGCCAGATGAAACAACTCACGTGGATTCGTAGACCCCGAACCCGCATTGATCAGATCGCCGATATCCGTGTTGCGTGCTGTAATCACGCCGTCAAAAGGAGCAATAATTCTCTCGTAGCTCTGAAGCTGCTCAAGACGCCGAACGTTGGCCTTGCTCGCATCCACCGCAGCCTGCGCAGCGATATAGTTGCTGCGAGCCTGGTCGGCCTCCTGCTGCGAGACAGCGTGTTTTGCAAGCAGGCTCTGCCACCGGTTGCTCGTAACTCCTGCCAGCTCCATATTCGCCTGAATCCGCTCAAGCTCTGCACGCGACTGCTGCAGTTGCTGATCGATCTCCGGAGTCTCGATCTCCGCCAGCAACTGTCCTCTGCGCACACGCGACCCTATATCGAAGTACCACTTCTTCAGATAGCCATTCGTACGCGAGTAGATCGGTGTCTCAGTAAAAGCCTGCACATTGCCCGGCAGAACCAGGTCCTGCGCCGCTGAGCCCAGCTGAGGGTGGACGATATTTACAGTCAGAATCGACGCTTCACTCGTCGTATGAGCAAGCTCCTTCTCATGGGTCGTGCGAGTGTGGAGACCATAAAGAATAGCTGCAATCAAAACAACCGCAAAGAGTATGCCGAGCGTTCTTCCACCCCCCGGCCCCTCCACCAGATCATTCGCATGAACTTCTTCCTTATGAGCTGGAACGACATTGGTCTGCTTCGTATCTACTGTTTGTTGCGTGATAGGCATCCCGTTCTCCAGACTGCGACTTCCGCCACTCGTACTCATGCGTGCTCCTCGATAAGCCGCTTTTGCTCGCGATTACGCCTGCTCTTCTCGCTTCCGTGAATCAGTGCGAAGACACTTGGAACGAAGATCAGAGTGGCAACCGTTGCGCAGAGCAAACCTCCGATGACAGCCCGTCCAAGCGGAGCATTCTGCTCTCCACCATCGCCCATGCCAAGAGCCATCGGAACCATGCCGATAATCATTGCCAGCGCCGTCATCAAGACGGGACGGAAGCGTGTTGTTCCGGCCTCTATAGCAGCTTTGATTGCATCGCCATGCTCCTCCAGCCGAATCTTTGCAAAGGAGATGACAAGAATGCTGTTTGCCGTGGCGACACCCATGCACATGATCGCGCCCATCAACGCCGGGACACTCAGTGTCGTATGCGTAAGGAAGAGAAAGAGCACAATGCCTGCGAGTGCGGCAGGCAGTGCGGTGATGATGATGAACGGATCGATCCAGCTCTGGAAGTTCACCACGATCAGCAGGTAGACAAGAACGATCGAAAAGAACAGGCCGCCGATCAATCCGATGTAGGAGCTGCGCATCGTCTCTACCTGCCCCTTCAACGTCACAAAGGTTCCACGCGGGAGGCTCTTCTTGTTCTTATCAAGAAGCCGCTGAATATCGCGGCTTACTGCACCAAGGTCACGCCCCTGCACGTTGCCATAGATATCAACCACGCGCCGGATGTTGTAGTGATTGACGACTGCCATCTCATGCCCTCGCTCAACATTTGCAAGATCGCTGAGAATCTCTGGCGTCGCAGGAGAGGCAGCCGCAGATGCTCCCGCCGTAGTCCGATTGATCGGAATATTGCTGAGGTCCTGCATCGAGGACATCTTGTACTGCGGAGTCTGCGCCACAATGTTGTAGTTCACATGGTTCCTCCAATTAAGGAAGAACATCGGAGTCACCTGAAAGCTTCCGCTCAACGTATTGAGTACGCTGGTGGCAATATCGCGTTCGCTGTAGCCGCCCTGCGCCGCCTTGGTGCGATCGACCGTAAGCTGCAGCGTAGGATAGTCGAACGGTTGTTGAATGCGGAGATCCGTCATCCCCGGAATCTTACGAAGCTCTGCGAGAATCGCGTCAGCCTCCCTCTTGCTCGCCTCTACATCATTTCCTTCAAACTGAATATCAATCGGCGCAGGAAGACCGAAGTTCAAAATCTGCGTTGTGATATCGGCAGGCAGCACATAGAAAGTAGCGTTGGGAAACTCGCGTGGCAGCTCACGACGCAGGTTACTCAGATAGCGAGCCGTCGGATGATGATCTTCTTTGAGAGTGACCAGAATGTCTCCATCATTCGCCCCCAGGGTGCCATTGGTCAGGTGCTGCGTATTCATTGGACTGTAAGGCAGACCGATGTTGTCGAGAATATTGTCGATCTCCGCAGGCGGAATCTGCCTGCGAATCTCACCTTCCACTAAATCGAACAACCGAGCTGTATCTTCGATACGCAGACCAGAAGAACCGCGCACGTGAAGGATGAACTGTCCGCTGTCTGTGTCTGGGAAAAAATCCTCTCCAAGGAAGGGCACCAGAAGAAAGGCCGCAAGACACAGAAGAAGGAACGATGGAACAAAGATGCGCCGTCGTACAACCAGTCCGGCGAGAGCTCCATGATAAACAGCACGAACACGCTCAAAGACGCGCTCGAAGGAACGCTGGAATCGCGCAAAGAATCCCTGCCCCGGAAGACCATGTCCGTGCTCACGCAGCAGATACATCGCCAGCGTAGGCACCAGAGTACGGCTCAGAACATAGCTGGCAAGCATGGCAAAAACCACGGCCTCAGCCAGCGGTACAAAGAGATACCGCGCAACGCCACCAAGAAAGAACATCGGCAAAAAGACAATGCAGATGCAGAGCGTAGAGACGAGAGCAGGAACCGATATCTGTGCCGCGCCTTCGAGAATCGCCTCGCGCAGAGGATACCCCTCCTCGAGAAAACGTTCGATGTTTTCAATGGTGACAGTGGCATCGTCCACCAGAATGCCGACCGCGAGCGCCAGTCCTCCCAGCGTCATCGTGTTAATCGTCTCTCCCATCAGGCTGAGCACGATCACCGACGTAAGAATCGAAAGGGGGATAGAGATGGCAATAATCAGCGTAGAGCGCCAGCTCCCCAGAAACACAAGAATCATGATCGCCGTAAGAGCGGCTGCGATCACAGCCTCGCGAATCACACCTTCGACAGCACCGCGCACAAAGACGCTCTGGTCCGACAGCGGCGTCATCCTCAGCTCTGGCGGTACGGTCGTCGCAACACGCGGAAGCAGTGTACGAATCCCCTTCACAATATCGAGCGTGGATGAGTTGCCGTTCTTCATGATCGACACCAGCACGCCGCGATGTCCATCCTGACGCACCAGGTTGGTCTGCACCTGGAATCCATCGCTAACGCTGGCAACGTCGCGCAGGTAGATCGTAGTGCCGTTCACCTGTCTCAGCGGAATATTGGAGAGCTCTTCAACCGTTCGAGGCGTGCCGTTCGTTCTGACGTCATACTCCGACTGGCCAATTTTGATTGTTCCCGACGGCATGACGACGTTCTGCTGAGCGACCGCGTTCAACAGGTCTCCTGGGGCGATTCCCTTGGACTGCATCGCCGTCTGGTCCATGTTGATGCTGATCTGGCGCTGCTTTCCTCCATAAGGAAGCGGAACCACGGAGCCCGGCACCGTCACCAGCTGGGGACGGATAAAGTTTGCCGCGTAGTCATTCAGCTGCGACTCCGAGAGTCCCTGCCCGGAGATTCCAAGCTGGAGAATCGGGACGCTTGAAGCAGAAAAGTTGATCACCTGCGGCGGCAGAATTCCCGGAGGAAGCTGGCGCAGAAGATACTGCGATGCCGCCGTCACCTGGGCATTGGCCGTATCCAGCGACGCCCCGGGCTGCAGGAAAACCCTTACGACCACGATGCCGTTGTAGGTCGTCGACTCGATGTGCTGGATGTT
>Ga0255336_100246_pt1 | contig 110015 bp, 80 predicted proteins | sample MeOH1_35cm_T3_17_FD_189102 | JGI IMG/M metagenome (GOLD analysis project Ga0255336, IMG submission 189102) | Sandy soil microbial communities from University of British Columbia, Vancouver, Canada - MeOH1_35cm_T3_179 | ecosystem: Engineered > Artificial ecosystem > Sand microcosm > Unclassified ...
TGATGGCGGACACTTCAGTTACGATTCACCCCGTCACTCAGGACACCAGCGCAGGGTGTCCGCCTTCGCATGAAACACTGTCCGCGATGAGTCTGGAATCACTGTCCGCCATCAGTGGAATGCGCAGGAAGCCGTCAGGCGAGGTGACGATGCCTTGCCGGCGGCCTGTCGCTGGCCGACCCTCAGCGCCCTGCACAGCGCTGTTGCCTGTCCAGCAACGATTCCGCAGAAGGAGAGGCAGGGCATGAGTGAGCCAAGCTATCCGCCCGACGATGGCCCCCTGACCGACGAGGATTGGGAAAGGTTGCGCGCGGCGGCCGCGGCGGCGATGTCTAGGGGGGGCGGCTGGTCTGGACGCGGAGCTTGCTCGAGGAGCGTCGATGTGCGGAGGATCCCGACACCGCTGCCGGCGGTGCGGACACCGCAATTTCGTCGCCAGGCCCGATCGCCGCCAATCCGGATGTCGAAGCGGGGCAGTCGATCCCGATGAGAACGGTTGGCCGGCGCACTCCGCCTCCCGAGCGGGACGCGGGAAACGTCTGGGCGGAGCTCGGGTTTCCCGATGAAGCGACCTGGCTAACTTGGGTACCGCTCGTGATGGTGATCACCGACCTGCTGAGTTGCCGGGGGCTGGTCGCACGAGGAGGCCGCAACGAGACTGGGATTGCCGGACCTGCCGCGCCACCTGCGCGAGCACGGGCGAGATCTCAGCGAGGCCACATTGCACGAGATCATCGCCATTCTTCAGTATGGACCCGGATGAGCCGGTCCGAAATGCCGAGGCCATGTCTCGAGATCTCCGTCGTACCGCCAACTACACGCCGATTCGCTGAATCATTAGTCGCAGCATGTCATGCGTGCCATCGAGCAATGTCTTGCCGCGGCACGGGGCGGGCATGTCGAGCAGTGTGATACCTGCATGTTGCATGCCGTAGTCGGCGTTTGGCCTCTCACACAGTGAGATCAGTCGCCGTTGCCGACGTGGCGGGAAGCGCGCGGCAAGTTCCACTTATAGCGCAGCGACAGGTAACGCAATGCGAAGCACGCCATCAAGGCGACCCAAGTCCGCCAGCTCGACGCCCATCCCAGGCGCTCGCCAGCCACCTCGATCACGGCGCCGACCAGAGCCGCCGAGGCATAGACTTCGCGCCGTAGGATCATCGGCACCCGATTGAGCAACACGTCACGCATCACGCCGCCACCCACGGCGGTGACTACGCCCAACAGCACCGCCACCTCGGCGTTATGGCCAAAGATCATGGCCTTCTGCGCGCCCGTCACCGCAAACAGGCCCAGGCCCAAGGAATCGAACAGCGTTACCGGGTGTGCGAGGCGCGCGACTAGCGCGCTTGCAGCCATCGTCATTAATGCCGCTGCCATCGCGACGGCGAGGTAGCGCCAATCGGTCAGCCCGGCCGGCGGTACGGCGCCGATGCACAGGTCGCGCAGCACGCCCCCGCCGCAGGCGACAGAGAAGGCTACGACGACGACGCCGAACCAGTCAAAGCCGCGGTCTCTTGCCGCGACCGCACCGCTGATGGCAAAGGCGAACGTGCCGGCCAGATCGAGAAACGTGAACAGGCGATGCTCATTCAGGCCGGCCAGAGCCAATTCGTGGACGTTCATACGCTGGGACCCCAAGGCTGGGCGCCAAGCGCCACCTCGGAAACGCGGGCATCCTCCCAGTCTCGAACGCCCCCGGCAAGACAGACCGTGGAGGCGTGGGAGCTCCGGTTAAATGGATACCCCAGACCGGCCAGCAATGAACTGCGGGGAATTTGAATGACTGAAGCTCGTCCACGTAGTGCCCGAGCTCGATCAGCTAAGGCTTGGCCAAATCAACCCCCATCTCGGTCGCCGCCACGACCTCTGCCACGATTCTCGCCACGGCTCCCGCCGTGGTTCTCCCCTTGATCCTGGCCGCGGTCCCTGCCACGACTCCAGCCTCGGTTTTCCCACTGGTTGCCGTTGTTCCAGCCACGGCTTTCCGCTCGGTCACGGGCAGAGCCCCAGCTCCGCCTATCCCCTTGGCTCCAAGCGCGATCCGAGCCATGGCGTTCACCCCGGTCCCAATCACGGCGTTCCCCGCGGTCCCAGTCCCGGCGACCGCCGTAGTACCCGCCATTGCTCCAGTCAAAGTACGCCCCGTAGCTGGGTGCAGGGTATCCACCGTAATACGGGGCAGAGTAGCCACCGTAGTACCCGTCATCGTATGGAACTACGGCACAGCCGCTCAGTACGGCCGCGGCAAAGGGCAGGATGGCAAGGCGTCTCACGGACTTGTTCTCTTTATAGGAGGCAATAACGCTCGGCAAGGATACCGCCGGAGACAGGCAGTAATTGTAAGAATTCGTGTGCTCACCTGACGGGCGCTTGCAATTGTCAACAGCCTTGCCTCTCCAAATGAGCTTCCCTCGGTTTTTCGCTTCCAGAGGTCCCTGGTTATGCAGCCGCGGCCCTGGTCTGCTGAGCCTTGAGTCCTACCCACCGTGCGAGCGCACGGTCAGTACGATCTCGGTGGTCTTGCCATTGCGCAGGTTGGTGGAATCTGCCGGGTGCTCGCCGCAAGACGGGTAGCCCAGATCGTGGCCCAGCTCAGCCCCCAGAGCCCGTCGTTCGATTAGCGCCTTCTTGGAGGCCATGGAGGCATCCCGCACCGCCTCGGCGGTCATCAGGCTCGTCACGAAATGGGCAATCAGATCCTCAGGAATGCCCGCCAGCTCCCCGAGATTTCCTTCAGGTGACAGCGCCCAGATCGCTGATGGTGAAGGGTTCCTGATTAGGTCCTCTGTGATTGTGGAGTCTATCGTTTACCCTAAAATGAATGAGTATTCATAAAATGAGTGTTGACTCATAGTTCGTCGACGTCTAACTTTCCCTCTACGACGAGAAGACATTGACCAGTGGGGGCAAAGTGGATTTCAGAGAAACGACCGAAACGTGGCAGCTCCGGGAAACGCTGCGCCGATTCGTAGAGAAGGAGATGCCGCGTGAGGCGGCGGCCCAGTGGGACCGGGACAACATCTTTCCCCGGCATGTCTTCAACAAGCTCGCCTCACTGGGAGTCATGGGGCTAACAGTGCCGGAGGAGTTCGGCGGAGCGGGGCGCGACATCATTGCCGCGATGATCGTGATTGAGGAGCTGTCGCGGCGCAGCTTGGCGGTGTCTGTGCCATACATCATGGCGTCATGCTATGCCGGCATGAACCTGGTGGAGTGCGGCTCTGAAACGCAAAAGCGCGAACTCCTGCCGCGCGTGGTGGATGGGCGGCTGATGTTCGCCTATGGCTGGACTGAGCCGGACGTGGGTGCTGACCTGGCGAGCGTAAAGACCCGGGCGCAGCGCCTCGGAGCCAAGGTTATCGTCAATGGTGCCAAGCGCTTCTGCTCCGGCGCCGAGATTTGCGACTACATCTTCACCCTGGTGCGCAGCGGCGAAGAGGGCGATCGCTACCGCAACCTGTCAATGGTGCTAATTCCGCCCGGCACCCCAGGTGTGACCATCACGCGGATCGACAGCATGGGGATGAAGGGCGCGGCCACGACGGACGTCATCTTCGACAATGTAGAAGTCCCCACCGAAAATATTGTTGGTGGCGAAGCCGGCTGGAACGAGGGCTGGTCGATGCTGGTTGGCTCGGGCCTGGACGTAGAAAAGCTGGAAGTGGCCGCCGTGGCGGTGGGCGTTGCGACTGCGGCGATGGAGGACGCCTGGGCCTACGCGCACGAACGCCGGCAGTTCGGAAAGCCGGTCGCGGACTACCAATCCATCCGCCACAAACTAGCCGATATGAAGACGCGACTGCACGCCGCGCGCCTGATGCTCTACCACTCGGCCTGGATGGCTAACCAACACCAGCGCTGCGCGGTGGAAACCTCCATGACCAAGCTCTATGCCGCGGAGGCCGCCAAGGAAATCGCACTGGAGTGTCAGACCATCTACGGCGCCTACGGCTACGTCAAGGAGTTCGACGTCGAACGCTATGTGCGCGATGCCCTGCTGATCCCGATCATGGGTGGGTCGTCAGCTATCCAGCGCAACAACATCTACAAGTGGACCAACGCCGGCCTGTGAGCCGACGCTTTTAGGAGACATCATGATATTCGAAGAATACCAGACCATCTCGTTCTCTCGCCGCAACCGCGTGCTGTACGTCACGCTGAATCGGCCAGACCGCCTCAACGCGGTGGACGAGCTGATGCACGAGGAACTGTCGCAGGTCTTCACGGACTGCTCACGCGATTCGGCTTCCGACCTGATCGTCATCACCGGTGCCGGCCGAGCCTTCTGCGCCGGCGGCGACATTGAGTGGATGCAGAGCGCGATCGACGTGCCGAGCCGGTTCGAGAAAACGGCGCGCGAAGCCAAACAGATTGTCTACTCGCTGCTGGACTGCGAGAAGCCGGTTATCGCCAAGGTGAATGGCCACGCCACTGGCCTTGGTGCCACGATCGCATTGTTTTGTGACCTGATCTTTGCATCGAGCCGCGCCAAGATCGGCGATCCGCACGTTAGCGTGGGTTTCGTGGCCGGTGATGGTGGCGCGGTGATCTGGCCCCAGTTGATCGGCTTTGCGCGCGCCAAGGAGTACCTGCTGACGGGCGATCTGCTGTCCGCGGAGGAAGCTGCGCGCATCGGCCTGATCAACCGCAGCGTGGACCCGGAAGAGCTCAATGACGTGGTCGATGCCTTTGCCGACCGCCTGAATGCTGGCGCCATCAAGGCGATCCGCTGGACCAAGATGGCGACCAATATTGCGCTCAAGCAGATCGCGCACTCCGCCATGGACGCCTGCATCGCCTACGAATCGCTGTCCAATGTCACGAAAGACCATCAGGAAGCCGTGAACGCCTTCCGCGAGAAGCGTACCCCGCTCTTTACCGGCGAATAGGCCCTGCAAACCACCGATCAACGTACCAGGACCGTTCCCGTGAACCTTTCGGAATCCGATGACATCCGGCAACTGCGCGAGACACTGCGCAGGTTTGTCGACAAGGAAATGCCCCGGGATCTCGTGGCCCAGTGGGACAAGTCCAACACTTTTCCGCGCAAGGTGTTCAACAAGCTCGCGGGCCTGGGTGTGCTTGGCCTGACCGTGCCGGAGGAATACGGCGGCCTGGGCCGCAACATCGTGGCGACGATGGTGGTGATCGAAGAATTGGCGCGGCGCAGCCTGGCCGTGGCAATCCCCTACATCAATGCGGCCTGCTACGCCGGCATGAACATTGTCGAATGCGGCACGGCGCAGCAGAAGGCGAAGATCCTGCCGCGCGTGGTAGACGGCTCCATGATCTTCGCCTATGGCTGGACCGAGCCGGATGTGGGCTCGGACCTGGCGAGCGTACGTACCCGAGCCCAGCGCAAGGGCGACGTCATTGCCGTCAACGGCGCCAAGCGCTTCTGCTCGGGTGCTGCACAGAGCAACTACATCTACACCCTGGTACGCACCGGGCCGGAAGAGGACCGCTACCGCAACCTGACGCTGCTGCTGATTCCGCCAACGCATCCGGGTGTCACCATCGAGCCGATTAACGGCATGGGGCTGAAAGGCTTCCCGACCACCGACGTTACGTTCGAGGATGTCGAGCTGACGCCCGACCTGATCGTCGGTGGCGAAGCCGGCTGGAATAACGCGTGGCCGATGGTTGTGGGCTCAGGTCTGGACGTGGAGAAGCTGGAAGTGGCGGCTATGGCTGTGGGCATTGGCCAGGCCGCGCTGGATGACGCCTGGGCCTATGCAGGGGAGCGCCAGCAGTTTGGAAAGGCCATCGGTAGCTATCAGTCGATCCAGCACAAGCTGGCGGACATGAAGACCCGGTTGCATGGCGCCAGGCTGATGCTGTACCAGGCTGCTGGCCTGGCAGACAGTCACCTGCCATGCGCTGGCGAGACTTCGATGGCGAAGCTGTTCGCCACTGAAGGCTGTAAGGCCATTGCGCTCGAGTGCCAGACGATCTTCGGCGCCTACGGCTATGTGCGGGACTTTGACGTTGAACGCTATGTTCGAGACTCGCTGGGCTTGCCGATTATTGGCGGGTCGTCGGCAATCCAGCGCAACAATATCTACAAATGGATGGCACGGCAATGAATGCAACCATTTACCCGATTTCCCTCGGCGGGCGCGCCGCGCTGGTCACTGGAGGTGCTAGCGGCATCGGCTTGGCGGTCGCGGCGCTCTTTCAGACGCTTGGCGCAAAAGTGGTCGTGGGCGACCTCAGCGCCGAGCCGCCGCAGGCAGTCGCTGGCAACTACGAGCGCGGTGACGTACGCAGCGAGGCCGACGTGGCTCGGATGGTTGCTGCGGCCGTCGACGTGGGCGGAGGTCACCTGGACATGGTGGTCAACTGCGCGGGAATTGCCGATCAGATCGTGCCGACCATCGAGCAGGACGCCGAATTCTGGCAGAAGGTGCTCGACATCAGCCTGCGCGGTACCTACCTGACATGCCGGGAAGCGGGCAAGCGCATGCTGCCGCGGGGCTCGGGGGCGATCGTCAACATTTCCTCTGTGACGGCGGCATCCGGCTTCCCGCGTCGGTCGGCCTATGGACCGGCCAAGGCCGCGGTGGAACTGCTGACCAAGAGCCTGGCCTGCGAATGGGGCACGCAGGGTGTGCGGGTGAACTGCATTGCGCCCGGCTACATCGCCACGCCGCTGGTGGAAGACCTGTGCCGACGCGACAAGATCGATGAAGGTCGACTGCAGCGACGAACGCCGCTGGGTCGCCTGGGCAGGCCGGACGAAATCGCGCGTGCCGCTGCTTTCCTAGCCTCGGATTGGGCCTCCTTCATCTCCGGCGCCGTGCTGCCGGTTGATGGCGGCTGGACCGCTTTCGGCGGATCGGGGGATGTTGCGACCGCCTGATACGTTGTGGTAACCGGCGAGGTCCGCAGAGATTCTCGCGTCATCTGTCAGTGCACAAGAGGAGACCAGGATGAATATCAAACGAAGAGACGTCCTCAAGATGGTCGGGGCTGGCGCGGCCATTGCCGGGTCGGGCACCCTACTGGGCGGCATTGCGCGGGCGCAGTCGAAAGACCCACTGAAGATTGGCTTTATTTCGTCGCTAACGGGCGCACAGGCACCGCTGGGCCAGCCTATGCTGGTGGGCGCCCAGATTGCCGTGGACCAGGTCAACCAGGCAGGCGGCGTCAATGGCCGCAAGATCGAACTGGTGATCCGTGACGACAAGGCCAAGCCTGCGGACGCCACCGTGGCGGCCCGCGAACTGGCCGGAAGCGGTGTGAATCTGCAGATGGGCGTGGTGTCAAGCGCCGTGGCGCTGGCGCTGACCGCCATGCTGGAGCAGGAGAAGGCCGTGTTGATCACCTGCGCGGCGCACTCCGACAAGCTGACGAAGGAGAACTTCAACCGCCACTACTTCCGTGTCACAGATAACCCGTACATGAAGCTGCGCTTCATGGCGCGCGCCGTGGCGGAGCGGTATGGCGCGGTGTCCCGTTGGTCCGGCCTGATCCCCGACCACGAGTACGGGCGTACCACTTGGAACTGCTTCGAGGAAGGCCTGCTCCAGTATTACCCCAGCGTCGCCAAGAAGGAACCACAAATTGTCCAGGCGTTGAAAACGCAGTACGGCGCTACTGACTACCGGAATGTTATCGGCTCTGCCATGGGGCTGGCGGCCGACGGCTTCTTCGTCTCAGTCTACGGCGGCGACGCGGTCACCCTGTTCAAGCAAGCGCAGCCGTATGGCTTCTTCAAGAAGGCCAAGGTAGTCATCGATTCCGCCAACGAGTTCGTGGTCGCCAAGGCGATGAAGCAGGAGCTGCCGGAAATGTGGGTCGGGACGCATTGGTATGCGGGGGCGTTCGAAGACCTGCCGCTGAGCAATGCTGTGCTAAAGGAGCACATCAAGCGCACCAATGACCCTTATCCGACCGGCTGGGTAGGGGAAGGCCACGCCGCGGTCATGGCCTATGTCAAAGCAGTCCAGGAAGCCGGCAGCACCGAGACCCAAGCGGTCATCAGGGCGCTGGAAAGCGTGACATTCGACACGGTCTGCGGGCCGCGCTACTTCCGCAAGGAAGACCACCAAGCCATCAAACCTGTGCTCATGTACAGGCTGCGCGGTTCCAAGACGGCTTCTGCCGGCTTTGACGTGCTGGAGTACATCAAGATGCCAGGCAAGGACTTTGTCGATCCGCCGACGCCGGGCAAGCCGCTCTCGTTCCGCTTCGTGAAAGTCTGACGCGGAGCAGGCATGGACCAGATCGCCCTGACTTTGCTCAATGGACTGTCCTGGGGTATGACAGTGTTCCTCACGGCTGCCGGCCTGTCGCTGGTCTTCGGGATCCTGCATGTGCTGAATTTCTCGCACGGCGGTTTCCTGATGATCGGCGCCTATCTCTCCTACACGATCGGCGCCCGGTTGCAGGCGGGCTCGCTCTGGCAGTTCCTGCTGATTGCGCTCGCGTGCTCCGTGGCGGTAGGGCTGCTTGGAGCCTTGGTGGAGCGGTTCGTGTTCCGACGGCTCAAGCGCGTCAGCGAGTCCTATTCGTTGATTGCCACCTACGCGCTGCTGATTCTGTGCCAGGGCATTGTTAAGGTGATCTGGGGCATTGACTTCCTGAGCGTGCCACCACCGTCGGAACTTGGCGGAGCGGTGACGATGGGTGATTTCATCGCGCCGAGCTTCGTGTTGTTTGTGATTGCCTGCGGACTGGTGGTGTTCGCGATCATGGACATGGTGCTGCAGCGGACGGAAGTGGGGAAGCGCGTGCAATCCGTTGCCATCGATCCGTGGATGGCCGGGCTGGTCGGTATCAACGTTAACGCAGTGCTCTCCTGGACCGTGGTGTGCGGCTTTGCACTGGCTGGGCTGGCCGGCGCTCTGTTGTCGGTGAACCAGAGTTTGTCGCCGTCGATGGGCAGTGCGCTAATCATCCAGGCGTTTGGCGCGCTAATCGTTGGCGGCTTAGGTAATATCCGCGGCGCCTTTGTCGCATCTGTTCTGCTGGGGCTCATTACCTCGTTCGGCGACCGCTTCGTGCCGGACGTGCCGGGCCTGTTCTTCTTCGTTGCCCTGGCAGCCATTCTGTTGATTCGGCCACAGGGGCTGATGCGAGGTCTGCGATGAACCCGAACTCAATTTCGACCACGCGGCGTGCCGACATCCCCATCTTTGCCGCGCTGTTGCTACTGTTCCTGTCGGTGCCGGTATGGGCTGACCCGGGGCTGGTGTTCCTGGCTGGAGTGGCGCTGGTGCAGATTGTCTTTGCACTGAGCTTCAACACCATCTTCGGCTTGGCCGGTATGGTCAGCTTCGGGCACGCGGCCTACTTCGCCAGCGGTGCCTACGCGGCAGGACTGATGCTCAAGGGTAGCGATCCGTCGCTTTTGCAGGCGTTGGCCGCAGGTGGACTGGCCGGCGGCGCCATGGCCTGCGCGATCGGCACGGTGGCGCTGCGGCGCGCCAGCGGCAATTACTTTGCCATCCTGACGCTTGCCTTGGCGGAACTGCTGCATATCGTGATTTCCAAGTCGACCATGTTGGGGCGGGAAGATGGGCTGACCGGCATTGTGCGCCCGCGCATCGATCTGTTCGGCTTGGTCACGCTGGACCTGACGCAAGGCACGACGCTGTTCTACCTGCTGCTGGTGCTGGCCGCGTTGTTCGGCCTGGGTGCCTGGTTGATGTGGCATGGTTCATTTGGGCGCGTGCTGGCGGCGATCCGGCAGGACCCGGACCGCGCCGCGTTCCTTGGCATCAACGTGCACCGGGTACGCCTTGTCGCCTTTTCCCTGAGTGGCATGGGCGCCGGCCTGGCGGGCGCCATGTATGCGCCGCTGGCACAATTGCTGACGCCCGAGGTGGCGCACTGGAGCTACTCGGCATTGCCGATTCTGTTCTGCCTGCTGGGCGGCACTGCATCCTATTGGGGACCGGTGGCCGGCGTGCTGGTGTTCCTTGGGCTGGAGCATGCCACACGCAATATCGTCGGTCTGTCGGAAATCGTCATCGGTGCCACATTGCTGTTCGTCGTGCTGGCGTTCCCGGGGGGGCTGGCGGGCGGCATCTCCCGTATGGCGCGTCGGCGAAAGTCCGTGGTGCGGCAAGTGGCTACGCGCAATCCGGCGGCCATGGCGGCCAGCAAGGAGGTGGACGCATGACCCCGAGCCTGCAGGCAAGCGGCATCTACAAGAGCTATGGCCCCGTTTCCGTCCTGAAGGACGTGTCGCTAAACGTGGCGCCGGGGACCACTCATGCGGTGATCGGCCCCAACGGGGCGGGCAAGACCACACTGTTTAAAGTCCTGAGCGGTGAAGTGTTTGCCGATCGCGGCAGCGTGCTAATCGAAGGCCGCGATGCCAGCGCCCGGCCCGGATTTCGGCGCGTTCGCGACGGCGTGGGTCGTACCTTTCAGGTGGCCAGGGTATTCGGTGAAGTCAGCGTGCTGGACAATGTGGTACTGGCGTTGGAAGCGCGCGCCGGTAATCCGCAATCCTCGGCGTGGCAATGGCTCGGGGTGCGCGCGCCCGCCGCGCTGGTTGGCGAAGCCAGGGATGTGCTCGCCACCGTCAACCTGGAAAGGCGCGCCGACGACCTGGCCGGCGTGCTGGCCTATGGCGAGAGAAAACGCCTGGAACTGGCAATGACACTGGCGCTGCGCCCGCGCATGCTGCTGCTGGACGAGCCCATGGCAGGCATGTCGCCTGGCGATCGGGTGGAGGCAGTGGAGCTGCTCAATCGAATCTCGCAGGAAATGGCGATGTCTATCTTGCTGACCGAGCATGATATGAGCGTGGTGTTCGCGCTGGCGGACCACGTCACGGTGCTTAACTACGGCGAGGTCATCGCTTCGGGCGCGCCGGAGGAAATCAAGGCATCCCCGCTGGTTCGCGAAGTCTACCTGGGGCACGATCATGCTTGAGCTACGAGACGTCAGTGCCTTCTACGGCGACAGCATTGCCCTAAACGCCGTCAGCCTGCGCGTCAGGGCTCGCCAGGGTGTGGCGCTGTTGGGGCGAAACGGGGCGGGCAAGAGCACCCTGCTCAAGAGCGTCGTGGGCGGCGGCCCGGTGGTCCGCGGCAGCGTGCGCTTCGACGGGCACGATCTGGGTGGCGAGCCCACCCACAGTCGGGTGCGACGCGGGCTGGCCTTCGTGCCGGAGGACCGCCGCATCTTCCCACACCTGACTGTTGCCGAAAACCTGGAGATTGCCCGGCACGGCGCCCGCGCCGGCAGTGATTGCCATGAAGTATCCCGGAGTTGCAGCCTGTTCCCGCTACTGGGCGACCTGCTGGCGCGTAAGGGCACCCAGTTGAGCGGCGGCCAGCAGCAGGTGCTGGCGGTCGCGCGCGGCTTGGTTGCGCGACCGAAGTGTCTGCTTCTGGACGAGCCGACCGAAGGCGTGGCGCCATTGATTGTGGCGCAGATGGCCGAGCAGATCCGGCATGCGTGTGCGCTGGAAGGCACGGCTCTGCTGGTGGCCGAGCAGAATGTCTGGTTCGCGCGGGCGTGCAGCGAGTATGTCTACGTGATGGACACCGGTAATATCGTGTTTTCTGGCACTTGGGAGGAGTACGACCACCAGCCCGAGATTGCCGCGCGCTACCTGGCACTGTAAGGTCGCCGGCGCCAAGAACAATCCATCGTCAATTGGTATGAACTCCGAAATCGCTGCACCCAACCCGACCACCCCGGCGCGCCGGACACGCCGCCCAACGCGCGAGGCGCGCGCCGAAGAACTGCGCAACAAGATCTTCGCTGCTGCAGCGGACGTGGTGGGCCAATACGGCTACGCCGATGCGTCCATCGGGCGCATCACCGAAGCGGCCGGCATCGCCCAGGGTACTTTCTATCTCTATTTCGAATCCCGCCAGGCGCTGTTCGATGTGCTGTTGCCCCACGTGGGAGCCGACCTACTCGTCTATATCCGCAAGAAGGTGCACGGTGCGCATTCGTTTCTGGAAGTGGAGGAGCGTGGCTTTCGCGCATTCTTCGAGTACTTGCGGACCAACCCGGGATTCTTCCGAGTGCTGAACGAGGCCGAGGTTGCGGCGCCGGTGGCGCATGCGGCGCACATGAAGCTGCTGACCGAACACTATGTGCATTCGCTCCAGCGCAGCGTGGAGAGGGGCGAGATCCGCGAATTCGAAGGCAAGGAGCTGGAAGCGCTGGCCTACGTATTCCAGTCGGCGCGCAGCTATCTCTACCTGCGGTATGTAAAGGGAAGTGAAAAGACCAGGAGGCTTCCTGAATGGGTGGTCGAGACGTATATGAAGCTGGTGCGTAACGGCCTCAAGTGATGGGCTGAAGCTGTGCGTGCTCTCGCACGCGCTGCTGTGCAATGCGGTGTGGCTGGCCCGTTTGGTGTTGTGCAAGTGAACAACGAGAGCAACATACATGAGCATCGATGCAAGCGGTTGGAGCACTCGTCTGGATGACGAGCTGATCGGGCAGTACACGCAGGCCGGCGCTTGGCGCGGCACGACTACGGCGGAACTTGCAAGGCAGCGCGCGCGGGAGACACCGGACCGCGTCGCAGTTGTCGATGGCCATCGGCGGCTAAGCTTTGCCGGACTGCTGCAGGAAGCCGAGCGCATTGCAGCCGGCTTGCGTGATGCAGGCCTGGTGCCTGGGGACGTCATCAGCTTCCAGTTGCCGAACTGGTGGGAATCCGCTGCCATCAACCTGGCTGCGGCGTTGGGTGGTTGGGTGGTCAATCCCATCGTGCCGATCTACCGAGATGCCGAGGTTGGTTTCATCCTGGGCGACAGCGGCGCGAAGGTCATCTTCGTGCCGGAGCGCTTCCGCAGTATCGACTACAGCGCCATGCTCGACCGCATTCTGGCCAGCATGGACAAGCCGCCACGCGTGATCACCGTGCGGGGCAACGCGCCTGGGCGCAATGCCTTCGAGGCGTTGGGGCGAGATGCCGCGCCTTGGCAGCCGCTCACGGTCTCGCCCGATGCGATCAAGCTACTGCTCTATACCAGCGGCACCACTGGGCGCCCCAAGGGGGTGCTGCATAGCCACAATACATTGATGGCCGAGCTCGACGCGGTGTCACAATTCTGGGCAGTGACGCCGGAGGATGTGGTGTTCATGCCGTCACCGGTGACCCACATCACAGGCTATACCTACGCGCTGGAGTATGTCTTCGTTGCCGGCGTGAAGGTGGTACTGATGGACCGTTGGGAAGCCGACGCTGCAGCGGAGTTGGTGCGCACCGAAGGCGGCACGCTGACCGTCGCCGCCACGCCTTTCCTAGCCGAGTTGACCGATGCTGTGGAACGCGGCGGCCAAAGCCTGTCGTCATTGCGCTTGTTTGCCAGCGGTGGAGCACCGGTCCCACCGGAACTGGTACGCCGCGCTGCGCGCGTGATGCCCGGTTGCGTGGTGTGCCGTGTCTACGGCAGCAGTGAAACGCCCACGGTGACATTGGGCATCCGCTCGCGGGCAGACCAGGAGCGGGGCGCCGTCACGGACGGGCAGGTCGTCAATAACGACGTGCGGATTGCCGACCCTTTGACGGGCGCCGCCTTGCCGCATGGCGTCAGTGGCGAAATCCTGGTGCGCGGCCCTGAGGTCATGCTGGGATACCGTCGCGCGGAAGATACTGCGGATGCCTTTGACGCTGAAGGCTATTTCCGCACCGGCGATCTCGGCTGTGTATCGCCCGACGGCTTTATCACCGTGACCGGTCGCAAGAAGGATCTGATCATCCGCGGCGGTGAAAACCTCAGCCCCAAGGAGGTCGAGGACATCATGCACGCTCACCCTGACGTGGTGGAGGCCGCAGTGGTGGCCATGCCGCACGCGCGATTGGGCGAAACGCCGTGTGCCTACGTGGTATTGCGTGAGGGTGCCACCATGACGCTCGACAGTCTGAGCCGGTATCTGGAGCAGGCCATGTTGGCCCGACAGAAGTGCCCCGAGCGGCTGTTCGTGGTCGACACCATGCCCAAGACCGCTTCGGGCAAGATCCTCAAGCACGAACTGCGCACCCGTGCGGCGCTGGCCGCTGCGCAGCCAGAGTCGGCCGCGTCCTGAAACGGAGATCCCGTGACATCTCTTCTCTTTTCGGCGTTCCCGCTGCGCGCGGTGACGCTGCCCAATCGCGTCGTCATCAGCCCGATGAGCCAGTATTCGGCCCAGGACGGCTTTGCCACGGACTGGCATCTGGTCCACTACGGCAAGTTTGCCCAGAGCGGCGCCGGCATGGTGATGGTGGAAACCGCTGCGGTCGAGCCACGCGGGCGCGGCACGTATGGCGACCTGGGCCTGTGGTCCGATGCCCATGTCCCGCAGCTTGCGCGCATTGCTGCGTTCATCCGCTCGCAAGGCGGCATCCCGGCAATCCAACTCGGCCATGCCGGGCGCAAGGGCAGCCTGCAGCGGCCTTGGGAGGGCTATGGGTTGCTGACGGAAGCCGAGGCGGCGTGCGGCGAAACACCGTGGCCCACGGTCGCACCGTCCGCGCTGGCGGCTGCCGATGGATGGCCTCGTCCCGAGGCTCTGGCCGAATCCGAGCTGGAAGCCATCGTCGGCGCGTTCGAAGCCGCCGCTGGGCGGGCCGCCGCAGCAGGCTTCGATGTCATCGAGATTCACTGTGCACATGGCTACCTGCTGCATGAATTCCTGTCGCCGATGGCAAACTGCCGCAGCGATGCCTGGGGCGGAGACGCCGAGCGCCGGATGGCGTATCCGCTCGAAGTCATACGACGGGTGCGGGCCGCTTTGCCGGACGGCAAGCCGCTGATGTGTCGGGTCTCGGCCGTCGACGGGGCGGAAGGCGGCTACGGCATTGACGACACCGTGGCATTTGCCGCCGCGCTGCAGGCCGCAGGCGTCGACGTAGTGGATTGCTCATCGGGCGGTATCTCGGGCTTTGCCACCGTGGCGAACCGGCTGCCGCGCGGCTACGGTTTCCAGGTCCCTTATGCTGCCGCCGTGCGCAAACAGGTCGGCATCGCCACCATGGCAGTGGGGCTGATCGTCGATCCGCACCAGGCAGAGGCGGTGGTGGCAGCCGCCGATGCGGACTTGATCGGCATCGGTCGCGAGGCGCTGTACAACCCGAACTGGGCGCTGCACGCGCGCCAGGCGCTGGAGCAGCACGATTTTGAGGCGTGGCCGCCGCAGTATGGGTGGTGGCTGGGCAAGCGTGCGCGGCTGCTCGATGCCATGCACGAAGCCGGCGTCAAGCGGCCACAGGGGGGGGCGCCATGCCGGCGGACCTGATGGAGCTGCTCGTTGCGGGCGTGGCCACCCGCTTTAAGTGTCCGGATGCCCCCCCTGTGCCGCCCGGCTATATCGCCATTCCCGATGAGCCCTTCCTGGGCACCGTAGGTCCAGTTTATCGCCGCCGAACTGCGGGAGGATACTGGGACATAGGCTGCCGGGCCCTACCATGCCATGGCAACCGCTTTGGCCGCGTGCACGGCGGCATGCTCGCCACGCTGGCCGATTATGCACTCGGCTTCAACCTGCTGGCCGGTGCCGATCCAGGGCTGCAACTCGCGACAGTAAGCCTGAATATTGATTTCCAGGCCGGCGCCCGCATCGGCGAATGGATCGAAGCCTCGGTCAGTATCGATAAGCAGATCGGACGGATCCGCTTTGCCACCGGCCTGCTGCGCGGTGGCGCCGGGCAATTGTTGTTGCGGGCCAGCGGCGTGTTCTCCGCCGTGAAGGTGGTGGGATCATGACCATTGCCTATGCCCGCCGGGATGACGCCGAGCTAAGGGCCGCGCTCGACGCGGTTCCAGATATCAATACCTTGCTGGATGCGCATGCCGCCGCGCGAGGCACGCAGCTCGCCATTGACATGCCGGCCCAGGCCGGCGGGCGCCTGCGCCTGACCTACGCGCAGTTGCGGCGGCACGCCTGTGCTCTGGCGCGCGGGCTGCGTTCTGCCGGTGTGCAGGCCGGCGACCATGTGGCGATTCTGGCGGACGGCCAGGCGTACGCCGAATGCGTGCTGGCTTACTTGGCGCTGCTACGGCTGGGCGCGGTGATGGTGCCGGTCAACCCGCGCTACGTGGACAGCGAGGTCGTCTATGCCCTCACTCTGGCGGACTGCAGTGCCATCCTGGCCCAGCCCGACTTTGCCGCCCGCATCGACGGCTGCCGGGACCGCCTGCCAATGCTACGGTTGCGGATCAGCATAGGGCCGGAGCCGGCCGACGGCTGGCTGCAGTTGGTTTCCATGGACGAGGAAAGCGACGCTTCACTTGCGACGGTTGCAGGTTCGGCTCTTGCTAACATCCTGTTCACTTCTGGCACAACCGGTAAGCCCAAGGGCGTGATGCACACCCATGCCACAGCTCTGGCGACGGGCGCCATCTTCTCGCGTGGACTGACCCTGCAATGTGGTGATGTCTTTCACCACGGCATTCCCTTTTTCACCAGTTCGGGCGCCCAGTTCGCGCTGATGGCCGCGCTGTGGTCGGGCGCCACCCTGGTCACGGAGGCTGTGTTCGATGCGGCGGCAGTGCTGGACCGGATGGCGTGTGCCGGAACTACGGTTTATCTGGGCGTGCCGTCCCACCTGCTGTTTTTGCTGGATGCCATCGGCGCCCGTCCTGAGCTATTGCTGCCAGCACTGCGCTTGTGGAACTACGGCGGGGCGCCTATGCCCAACGAGGCGATCCGCGTTTTGCAGCAACGGTTCCCTGCCGTGGCGCAGCGTCAGAACTACGGCATGACGGAGACAGGCCCGACCGGTGCAATGCTGGATCCGGAGCACCTTGCCGCGTACATGGGTTCGACCGGTCGACCCATGCCGCTTTGCGAACTCCGTGTCACAACTGCCGAGGGCAGCCTTGCCGCGGCAGGCGTCGCTGGCGAGATCTGGGTACGTAGCGTCGGCTGCATGACCGGCTACTATTCCGATCCCGTGGCCACGGCCGCGACCATGGACCAAGGCTGGGTGCGCACCGGAGACCTCGGCCGGTTGGACGAAGATGGCTTCCTTTACTATGTGGACCGTCTCAAGGATATCGTCAACCGGGGCGGCCTGAAGATCAGCTCCTTCGAGGTAGAAGACGCCATCCATCGTATTCCCGGCGTGCTGGAAGCCGCCGTGGTGTCCGTGCCGCACGCGCGGCTGGGTGAGGACCTGGTTGCGTTCGTGGTGGGCCGCCCAGGGGCGCTGCTGGCGCGCGACGCGCTGCGCGCCGCGCTGGCTGGCAGCTTGGCCGACTTCAAAGTGCCGCGCGATATCCGCTTGATAGACAGCATGCCGCGCAACGCCATGGGCAAGATCCTCAAGGCAAGACTGCGGGAGTTGGCGCGTCACGCGCCGGGGACGGCGCCATGATTCAATTTGTCTCGCCAAGCGAGTATCTTCAGGGGCCCGGCGTCCTTTCGCGACTGCCGGCCTTCACGGCGCGTGCCGGCGCCAAGCCTGTGATCGTCGTCGATGCGCGTGTCGAAGGAGTGGTTGCACCGCTGCTTGCCGCAGCGTACGGCTCGGATTGCACGCCGCCGTCATGCCGGATCGACGGCGAAGTGACCCGCGAGGCCATTGCCGCGCTGGCGCTCGCGCTGCCCACCGGTGCCTCGGTAGTTGTCGGTGTGGGCGGTGGCAAGGCAATCGACATGGCAAAGGGTGCGGCCTGCACGCGCGAACTGCCGATGATTTCGGTGCCCACGGTGGCATCGAACGACGCGCCTACCAGCCGCATCTTCGCCGTTTACGACGATGATCACCGCATGGTGGCCGTTGACCGGATGCCGGGGAATCCGCTGGCGGTGATCGTCGATACCGCGCTGCTGGTGCGTGCGCCAGCAAGGATGATGCGCGCGGGGATTGGCGACGCAATTGCCAAGACGTTCGAGGCTGACGCTGCCTGGGTCGCGGGTGGATGCAATATGCTGGGAAGTCAGCCGCCAGCGATCGGCCGCGCCATTGCGCGCGCTGCGTACGATGTCATCCGTAAGCATGCTGTGGCCGGCATTGCCGCGATGGGGAGGGGCGAGCCCGACGCGACGTTCGAGGCGTTGGTGGAGGCATGTGTGCTGATGTCCGGCCTCGGCTTCGAAAATGGCGGCCTGTCGGTGGCACACTCCGTAACGCGCGGGCTGATGCAGTCGCGTCACGGTGCCGGCGCGCTTCACGGCGAGCACGTGGCCTATGGCCTGATGGTGCAGATCGTAGTGGAAGGGCGGGGGGATGCCTTTGCCGATGACTTAGCCAGTTTTTTGACAGCCGTAGGGTTGCCTACATCGCTGCAGGCCATGTCCGGGCGAGCGGCCTCGTTGGAGGATTTTGACGGCATTGCCAAAGCAACTCTAGCTGCGCCGCACTTGGCGAACTTCCCGCCGAATGTTCGGCAGGCAACATTGATGCGCGCCATGCGGGCGATCGAGCAACGCTACGCTGGATAGCCTGGCCTGCCGTGTAGTTGGGTGATCGGGGACACGGTCTATGGGGGAGATCGGCGCCTGCGGGCTGGAATCCCGTGACCGGGCGTTCGTACTTGCGATGGCAAAGTATGAACCTGGGATCGTGAAGCAATTGAGTCTCGTCAGGCCAGGTTGGACGACTATGCTGTCGCCACGTGGCAGTACGCCGACTGAGACCAATTCGCATACCCTTCGCTTGCGCTGAGGCGCCATAGTATTAGCCGTCGCGGGGCTCCGCACCTGCAGCGGCACTCGCCCCCAAGCACCAACGTTGGCTTCGCGTCAGGGCGCAAAATGGTTCGAGAAGTAATGCTGCCACCGCCTCTTCGTCTCCATATGCGTTGCCGTTGCGGCGGACGGTGCATCCATACCATCCCGTTCGCTAAACGCCTTTTTCGACCGTCCACCGCGAAAACGATCGCGCCGAGTACCCCGAGGTTGGTGAGGTCCGAGCGACGGTCCTGCACACTCATCACACCCCTTCCTTGTTCTCGAGCAGCACCTGCTCACGACGTCCGAACACGTCTCTGACACGCTGTTCTGGCGTTACCCATCTTCTCCACCAATGAGCCTCGCGCTTTGTGATATGTCACGATATTTTGGCAAACATAAGTGCACTCGGTCATCCACTGCGGATGGAGGCATGAAAGTGTATTATGAGTCATTTTATGGGGATTTCAATTAACCCTTACACATCGCGCCTGTAGCCCAACGATGGCTAGTTTGCTGCTTCCCGCCTTGATATGAGTGTTTCCACTTATGGAATGTCACAGCCGTCGTCGTAATATGTCACAAGGCATTTTGTGATGTATCTATAAGATCGAGGAGACTACGATGGTTCAGTGGATGCGGCATTTCAGTGCGGCAGTGGCGGGCGTTCTCTTGGCAATCGGTTCTGATGGCGCGCTTGCGGCCGATCCAGATGTGTTCAAAATCGGTGGCGTGGTGTCGCTCTCGGGCCCCTACGGCATCTTTGGTGACGACATGCGAAAGGGCGTCGAGATCGCCATCGAGCAGCGTGGCGGAAAGGTATTGGGCAAGCCAATCCAGGTCATCTGGGAAGACGACGAGACGAAGCCGCAGGCCGCAGTACAGAAGACCACTCGGCTGATGGCCGACGGCTCGCAAATGATCTTCGGGGCCGTGAGTTCGGCGTCGACCATTGCCATCATGAACATCGCCAAGCAGCGGAAAATCCCGCATCTTGTAACGATGTCCGCGGATGACAAGATCACGCTACCCGCAGGCTCTCGCTATACCTTCCGCACCTCGAACACGTTGGGCATGGAGCAGCGCATGGCGCTCGCTTTTGCGAAAGAGAAAGGTTTGAAGAGGATCTATGGCGTTACCGCTGATTACCAGGCGACGCGCGATAGCTGGGAATGGTTCCGCAAGGCGGCAGAAAAGTCTGGCATCCAAATCGTCGGCGCGGACTTCCCGCCCTTAGGCAACCGCGACTTCTCATCGATCGTCGACAAGGCCGCGCGTTCCAATGCCGATGGTGTGGCACTTTTCATGACTGGTTCCGACGCAGTTACGATCGTCAAGCAGGCGGGCCAGGTGAACCTCGGCGCGAGCAAGACCATCTTCGGCCCGGTTATCGCCGACGAAACCATGGCCGCCGGAGTGGGGCCCACATCGATTGGTGTGCAGTCGGGAGTGCGCTACCACTTCTCTGTGGACAATCCGGCTAACAAAGCTTTCGTCGCAGCGTTCCGGAAAAAATTCAATGAGTACCCGTCGAGCGCCGCAGGAGAGGCCTACGACGGCATGGCGTGGTGGCTCGATGTCGTGGAAAAAACCGGCTCCTGGGACAAGGAAAAGTGGATTACGGCGTTTGAGAACAGCACACGCGAAAACTCCGTCGAGGGCAAAAAGACAATGCGAGCTTGTGATCGGCAGGCAATGCAAGTCGGCCTCTGGGGCGTGGTTGCCAAAGGCGTTGCTCCGCAGCCGCCGTACGTGATGGACATCGTCAAAGTGTACCCATCTTCGCAGGTCTTCGAACCCTGCGCTCTGTAAGCTCACGCCACGGGCAACGCGATGTCTACTCTAATTATTGGGCTGAGCCTTGGGCTGCTGCTGTTCCTGCTTGCTTCCGGGCTGACATTGATCTTCGGCATGCTTGGCGTGATCAACTTCGCGCATGGCGCGCTGTACATGCTGGGCGCCTATTTGGCTTTCGATATCGGGCAGCGGTCGGGATCATTCTTGCTTGGCGTGCTAGCAGCCACCGGACTCACCGCACTGTTCGGTGCTCTGATGGAGCGGGTCGCACTGCGTCCCATCTACAAGCGGCCTCACTTCTACCAATTGCTCCTCACATTCGGCTTCATCCTTGTGTTGAGCGAGTTGGTGAAAGTGGTCTGGGGGCTGGGCTACAAGGAGGTGGCGATCCCAGAGCTCTTGAGCGGCACGATCCAACTGGCTGGCAGCACGATCCCCCTGTACCGGCTGTTTGTAATTGGTGCCGGGTTAGCCGTGAGCGCAGGATTGTTTCTGCTGCTCGAGCGCAGCACCTTCGGGATGCTCGTGCGCGCTGCCAGCAGCGATGACGAGATGGTGCGCGTGCTCGGCCTGCCGGCAACGACGATCCGTACCGCTATTTTCTCGCTCGGCGCAGGGCTGGCAGGTTTCGCGGGCGCAATTGCGGCACCGCTTTTCCCGGTAGAGCTTGGCATGGCCACCAATACGATCATCGACTGCTTCATCGTGGTGATTCTTGGTGGTCTCGGCAACATCCGCGGTGCGGTCGCTGCATCGATCCTCATCGGCATGGTGCGTGCCCTCGGTTATACGTTTGCGCCGAGTTGGGTGGACGTCCTTACATTCGGCCTGTTGATCGGAACGCTCCTCACGCGTCCGCAGGGCCTGTTCTCGCGGCCGGTACGGGCTGCTTGAAGGAAAAGAATCATGGGTGAACGACTCAAGGGAAAAGTTGCGCTTGTGACCGGTTGCGGTTCGAGTGGGCAAGGCTGGGGCAACGGAAAGGCGATGTCGGTGCTATTCGCGCGTGAAGGCGCGAAAGTCTTTGGCTGTGATATCTCACTCAAGGCTGCTAACGAGACGATGGAGCTGGCGAGCGCCGAAGGCGGCCAAATGAGCGTGGTTGCCTGCGATGTGTCGAAGGAGGACCAAGTTGCTTCGATGGTAGCCGCTTGCGTCGAGCGCTATGGCCGTATCGACGTTCTGGTGAACAACGTCGGCATTGTGAACCTTGGAGGGGTGGTTGAGTTGCCGACTGCTGAGTGGGAGCGCGCGCTCGCGGTCAACCTGACATCAATGTTCCTCACTTCTAAATATGCCATTCCGCATATGCTAAAAGCGGGCGGTGGCAGCATGGTGAACATCGGCTCAGTGGCAGGCATCCGCGATAGCGGTGTCGTTTATGTTGCTTATAGCACCACGAAAGCGGCGATCTCCGGATTCTCACGCTCGGTCGCACTGCAGTATGCAAAGCAAAGCATTCGTTCGAACGTGTTGTTGCCCGGTCTGATGGACACCCCGCTTGTAGCGGAGCCTCTGAAGGACGGCTACCACACCGGTAGTCGAGAGGCGATGCTCGAGAAGCGAAGCGCGCAATGCCCGATGGGACATATGGGAGACGCGTGGGACACCGCACGCGCGGCTTTATGGCTCGCGAACGACGAGTCGCGTTACGTGACAGGTGCCGAACTGGTGGTTGACGGCGGGATCTCTGCCAAGTTCGCGTGAAGGACGTGCTGTGCTGCCGTCTCTGTTAGTAGCTGAAGCTCCTCGACCGCATGCAGTCAGCGCAGCCGTAGCTGATGTCGATGAACGGGCTTTCCCTTGGGGAAAGCCACCACTATCCCAGTTCTTGAGGACCGCATGAGTAATTCCCGCTTGAGCCTAACCGCAAGCGTGCTTGCGTTCGCCGCGATATTCGCACTGCCATGTTTCACGCAGAACGACTTTATTCTTAATCTCGCCACGCTGGTGATGGTGTGGTCAATTTTCGCGGTAGGCTTTGACCTTGTCTTCGGTGCGCTTGGCATGGTGTCGTTCGGCCACGCTAGCTTCCTTGGATTAGGTGGCTACGCGCTTGCGATCGCCACGCAACAATTCGGCTGGCCGTTCTCTGCCGGATTGGTCTTCGCAGTTTCGATAGGTGGGCTAGGTGCCTGGCTCATCAGCTTCTTCGCGCTGCGTGTCTCTGGCATCTTCTTCGCGCTGGTGACGCTTGCGCTGTCGCAATTGCTCTATATCTTGGCCGACAGCAAGCTGCGGGAACTGACCGGTGGGGCCGACGGTATTCCCGGCATCGGTAGGCCCGACGTTATGGGCATCGACTTCTTTTCGTCCCTGTATTTTTATGTGTTCGTCGCGGCAATATTCGCCATGGTGATGGTGGGCGTAGGACTACTGCGAGCCTCGCCCTTCGGTCGGGTGGTCAGAGGCGTTCAGCAGAATGAGATTCGCTGTGAACAGCTCGGCTTCGATGTACACCGGCTTCGCCAGATCGTGTTTGTGATTTCAGGCTCGGTTAGCGGGCTCGCCGGTGGACTGCTTGCATCGCTGCTGATGTACGTCAACCCGCAAATGCTGCATTGGACCACCTCGGGTGACGTGATCATCATGACGCTGCTGGGAGGCTCTGGCACGCTCTGGGGTCCGGTGATCGGCGTGATGGTATTCGAAGTGCTGAAGGAATGGCTGAGCGCCGAGACCCAGTACTGGTACGGCATCCTGGGGGTTGTCTTCATTCTCGCGACCATCTATTTCCCGCGCGGGATTCTCGGCGAGATCCAGCACCGTCTGGGTCAGTTCCGGCAGAAACGTGAGACCTTTTCCATCGCAAGGGCGCTCACCTCGAAGGGGCACAACAAGGCATGAACACCGTTATCCAATCTGAGATCGCGCTGCGGTGTGAAAACGTGACCGTCCAGTTCGGCGCATTAAAAGCGGTCGACGGTATCACCTATGATTTCCGCAAGGGGAGCGTCTACGGCCTGATCGGCCCTAACGGCGCGGGCAAAACAACCTTCCTGAACGCGCTGGCAGGGCGCCTGATGCGCTGCGAAGGGCGAATTGACTGCAACGGCACTGACGTCACGCGGCTCGGGCCGCACCAGCGGGCGCGCTACGGTATCGGCCGCAGCTTCCAAATCACAAAAATCTTCTCGGAGATGACTGTGCTCGAGAACCTGCGCATTGCCGCGCAGGCTGGCATGAGGCGTTGGATGCCAATGTGGCCATCGCACGCATACGACCGTCGGTCCGCCGAAAGCGTTGACAGCATGCTGGAGACGACTGGCCTCGCATCACATCGCAATGCGATCGCCGGGACGTTGTCGTACGGCCTGCAACGCGCGCTTGAACTTGGCGTGACCTTGATGCCGAATCCGTCGATCCTGTTGCTTGACGAGCCGCTTGCGGGGGTCGGGCATCACGAAATCGATGTCGCGACAACGCTAATCCAGAGGGCTTCGCAAGACCGTACGGTCCTCCTGATCGAACACAACATGGACGTGGTGATGCGCCTGTCTGAGCGTGTCGTCGTGCTGGCGGCCGGACGGATCATCGCTGATGGGCTGCCGCATGAGATCCGAGACAACGAAATTGTGCGCAGCGTTTACCTCGGTGATGATGACGACGGCGAGAGCGCGCACGTCGCACACGAAAAGGTGACAGCATGATCGCCCTTGAAAACGCAAATGTGCAATACGGGCATGCGCTCGCGCTCAGCGACCTGAGCCTGTTCGCTGAAACAGGTGAAATCGTAGCCATTGTGGGGCGAAACGGCGCAGGCAAGTCGACAACTCTGAAAGCAATGGCTGGGCTGCTGCCTCTGGCGAGCGGTCGTAGGCGTATTGGCGGGCAGGATGGCACGTCGCTTTCGGTCGAGCGAATCAGCCGGCTCGGCGTAGCGCTGGTTCCCGACACCCGGCGCATTTTTCCGAATCTATCAGTGCTGGAAAACCTGCGCATGGGTGCGCTAGCGCACGGGAAGGGCTACTGGACGATCGAACGCGTGCTGACGATTTTTCCGAGACTGCAGGAGCGTAGCTCGTTCGGCGGTGATCAACTCTCGGGTGGCGAGCAGCAAATGCTCGCGATCGCCCGCGCACTGCTCGGTAACCCAAAGGTGCTTCTGCTCGATGAACCTACCGAGGGCCTCGCACCCTTGATCGTCAATCAACTGATCGACGTATTCGCAGAGGTGAATCGTCAGGGCACAGGGATCGTGCTGGTCGAGCAGAACCTAAAGGTACCGATGCGCCTGGCGCGCAGGCAGTACGTACTCGATCACGGCAGCGTCGCTTGGTATGGCACTACCGAAGAATTGCGCGCACAGCGCGACCACGTTGAATCCATCATCACTTTGGGAACCCCCACATGATCACCAATCATATCCCTGCGGTTTCTGTAGCCGGCGTAGGGATTACCAGCTTTAACAAGCTTCCAGACCAAAGCGTTAAAGATCTAGTACGCACCGCGGTCACCGAGGCACTCGCGGACGCAGGCTGCGAGCCGGGTTGGATCGACGCCGCCTACTTTGCCACCGCGGGTCAGGGTGCGATCGAGGGCCAGCACATGGTGGCCGGCGAGATCGCTCTGAAGGCAATGGGAATCACCGGCATCCCTGTGACGAACGTAGAGAATGCCTGTGCTAGCTCGAGCACCGCGTTGAATGCAGCGCGTTGGTGCGTGGCTGCGGGCGGTAGTGACATTTGCCTCGTGGTTGGCGTCGACAAGTTGTTCTCGAGCGACAAGGAAAAAAGCTTTGCGGTATTCGATGGCGCATGGGACGTCCACAAGGTTCCTGAACAGGCGAAGGCCCTCGCGTCCCTCGCCCCAAACATGCGCCCGCCGGCGGACTATGTGGAGCCCGGCCGCCGGAGTGTTTTCATGGACATCTATGCGAGCCTTGCGCGACTGCACATGCAGACTTTTGGCACCACGCAGCGGCAGATCGCTGCTGTTGCGGCGAAAAACCACACGCATTCAACCCGTAACCCGAAGGCGCAGTTTCAGTACCCGCTGACGATAGACGAGGTGATGGCTGCGCGTCCGGTGTCATGGCCCTTGACGCTGCCAATGTGTGCGCCTATCGGGGACGGTGCTGCCGCAGTAATCATTTGCAGCGAGCGCGGCTTGCGCAAGCTAGGCGCGTCGCGCGCGATCCGCATTCTGGCTAGCGTCTTGCGCACCGCAACGGAGCGCCCGGCTGATGCCTATGATCGGCATCTTTGCCACTTGGCTGCAATGGAAGCCTATGAGCAAGCGGGCGTCGGTCCCGCGGACATGTCGCTCGCAGAGGTGCACGACGCCACCGCGTTCGCCGAGATTCAACAGACTGAGGCGCTCGGCTTCTGCAAGTTCGGTGAGGGTGGTCGGCTGGCCGAGGATGGCACAACCACGCTTGGTGGGCGATATCCGATCAACGTCAACGGTGGCTTGCTGTCGCGAGGTCACCCCATCGGCGCTACCGGCCTTGCGCAGATTCACGAGATGGTCACCCAGCTACGTCATGAGGCTGGCGTACGGCAGGTGGAGCGCGCGCGCTTCGCGATCGCGGAGAACGGTGGAGGTTTCAACGGTGTCGAGGAAGCGGTGACTTGCATCACTATCCTGGGGCGCTGAACACCCACACGCCAACATGAAATAAGAAACGATTTAGGAGGATTTCCGATGCATCTGAGCCGCCTGTTTCAACGTAGCGTAAAAATGTATGGCAGCCGCCCGGCACTCGCGCATGGACGCAGTGCGCCAGTTACTTATGCTGAGCTCGACCGGCGCGTGCGCGCGCTGGCGCGCTGGCTGCTTCAGGACCAGGGCCTCGCAAGGGGTGACCGCGTCGTGCTAGCGATGAAGAACTGTACCGAGTACGCCGAGGCACTGCTCGCACTCTGGACGGCGGGGCTGTGCCCAGTGCCGGTCAACAGTAAGCTGCACCCGCAAGAGATCGCATATATGCTCGATAACTCGGGTAGTCGACTTTGCCTGTCGACGGGAGAACTGCTTGAGCAACTGCGTCCGGTGGTATCGCGCATGCCTGGAATCGGGATGGTCGACATGCGCGGTCAGGCGTGGCGAGAGGCCCAAGGCGGCGAGCCGTTGTCGCGTGCAGAGGCGACAGGGCGAGAAAACGAACTGGCCTGGCTCTTCTACACTAGCGGAACGACTGGGCGGCCCAAGGGCGTGATGCTAACTCATGCCAACGTGGTTGCGATGTCGCTTAACTTCTTTGCTGACGTGCTGGCCATCGACGAACAGGACGTCTTGATCCACGTGGCCCCGATGTCGCATGGCGGTGGTCTCTACAGCATTCCGTATATGTTGCGCGGTGGGTTGCAAGTGATTCCGGAAACCGGTGGTCTTGACGAAGCTGAATTGTTCGATTTACTGAGCCATTACGACAAAGCAAGCTTCTTCGCTGCACCAACTATCGTTCGGCGGATGGTCGAGCACGCGAAGCTTACCCGGGTATCTGAAGATGCGAAGGTCTGTCCTGGTTTGCGCTGCATGCTCACCGGCGGCGCGCCATTCTACGTCGAGGATATCAAGGCCGCAGTACAGATCTTTGGCCCGCGTATTGCTCAGATGTACGGTCAGGGCGAGACGCCGATGACTATCAGCGCACTCAGTGCCGCGCGAATCGCGCAGGCAGTGGATGAAGGCGACGAGGAACTGCTTGCGTCAGTTGGGTACCCACAGACCACGGTCGAGGTCGATATCCTTGACAGTGAGGGGCGACCGGTGCCGCCGGGTACGCTCGGCGAGGTGACGGTACGTAGCCCGACGGTAATGCCGGGCTATTGGAACAACCCTGATGCGACGGCAAAGACCATCTCCAACGGCGTGCTATATACCGGCGATATTGGACTAATTGATACACAAGGGCGGCTACATCTCCGTGACCGCTCGAAAGACGTGATCATAAGCGGTGGCACCAACATCTACCCTCGCGAGGTCGAGGAGGTATTATTGCGGCATCCCGGGGTCGCGGAGGTTTCCGTGATCGGAACATCCGACCCGGATTGGGGGGAGGCCGTCACCGCCGTGGTGGTTGCTCACGGCGGGCATGCTTTGGATCGTGCAACGCTCGACGCTCTTTGTATCGAGAATATTGCGCGCTTCAAACGTCCTAAGCACTACGTGTTCATGGAGGCCCTGCCCAAGAACGCGACCGGCAAGGTACTTAAGAATGAATTGCGCCAATCGATTGGCGCCCAAGGAGCTTCAGAAGTTGACTCCCGACAACGTAACCGTTCTGTTTGACCGTGGCGCGGTAAGTCAACACGAAAAAGCCTACGGCGTGCTCGAAGATCTGATTGTCACGGGTGCGCTGGCGCCCGGCAGTCAGTGGTCCGAGGTCGCGCTGGCGGAAAAAATCGGCCTCGGACGAACGCCGACGCGCGAGGCGATCCAGAAGCTGGTTTTTCAACGCTTGGTGCGAGTTGCCCCGCGCCAAGGCGTTTTTATTTCGGAGATAGACTACCAAGGGCAGCTAAAGATAGTACAGGCACGCCGCGATATCGAGCACCTGATCGTGGCACAAGCCGCTCAACTCGCTAGCAGCGCCGAGCGGGACTCGCTTCGTTACGTGGCTCAGCAATTGGATGAGTTGAAGGACACGCGTGACATGCGCACATATATGAGGCTGCATTTCACGCTCACGCGATTGCTGGGCGAGGCCAGTCGCAACATTTATGCTGCCGAATTCTATTCGACGCTACAGACTCTGTCGCGGCGGTTTCTTTACTTCCACCAAGATCGCTACACGAACTTTGTCCACATCTGTGACCTTCACATCCGCCAGATCAATGCGGTAGTGACGGGTGAAGTGGAGGCCGCCATCGAGTTGGCCAAAGCGCGTAACGATTACGCGGAGACGTTCGCGCGCGAAATATTGATGGAACTCATCCTCAATTCGCAGGTGTCTGTCTCTTCTGCCCCCCACAGTCCGACAGCGTCAGGGGGCAAGCGGTGATGTGCCTTTGCGGATCATCGTTCTCGCACTAGCCCCGTGGTTTCCACTGTTCGGATCGAATTGAAAGGACGAACATCCTCACCATCATCAGCTTTTCTGCGTCTGAAATGTCAGGGACTGGGCGGCGACAATCATTTGGGCCGGTTTAGCGACAGAGCAATCTGGTCGTGGATCAATATTCGACTTTTAGGCTCGGCGAGTTCTCGGGTCGATGATGCCGGCGGTCGTAGAGTCGGGTGGTGGAAATGTTCGCGTGGCCAAGCCACGCCTGAACCTCCGCCAAGTCGGCACCATGCTCTAGTGCGCAAGTCGCGGCGGTGGTCCTCAGACCATGCACGCCGAGGCCAGGCACTGAAAGGCCGGCCAGGGCTGCGGAAGCTTGAACGATTTTGTAGACACCGTCAGGGGTGAGGGCCGCACTCGTGGCGCGCAACGACTGAAACAAGGGCGCGGCGGGGGTGCCGCCGTGGTCGGCAGTTTTCAAGTAGGCGGACAGGCGCTCGGCTGCCGTCGGGTGCAGTACCAGGTAACGCAGCTTGCCACCTTTGCCGCGAACACGAAGATGGAGTACCCCGCGGCGGGGAAGGATGTCCTGTACCCGCAAGGCGCATAGCTCCGCTCGCCGCAGTCCGTGGTAGAGCAGTATGGCGAGTAGCGCGCGGTCGCGCCGCCCCTTCAGGGTCTCAGTGCGTGGCGCATCGAGTAGGGCGCGGGCCTCGTGTTCCGATAGCGCCGGAGTCTTGCCCTCCGCGCTGTCGACCTTGGGGCGACGGACCCCTCGGACTGGGTTGCTCGCGGCAGCGTGATGGTCGCACAGGTAATCGAAGAGCGAAGAGAGGGCTGCGAGCTTGCGACGGATTGTGGCGCCGGACAGCAAGCGGTCCTCGAGTGAGGTGCGCCACGCCAGGACGTGCGCGCGCGTGATCAGTCGGAAGTCTTCGGCTCGTGCGATGCCTGCATAGGTCATGAATTCACCAAGGTCGAGCCGATAGGCGCGGCGCGTCCGGGCGTTGCTCAAGTTGGCGAACCATTCGGCGGTAGCCGGCACCGCAGCGAGTGCATCAAACTGGGCGGCGGTAAGTGGCTGACTGGCAGCCGAAAGTCGTGGGGCCGCCGGTACGAATGAGGCGAGCAGGGCGTCGGACATGATTCAATCCTTGGGGTGCCACGCGGCAGCCGGGCGTCCCCCGGCTTGTGGGATGGCGGACACTGTAGCCACCGCGGCCCTCGATGCAAGCAATTGTCTGCGTGACAACTGAGGCCGGCGCAGAACTGTGCGCGCTGATGGTGGCCATCGCTCGTGGGCTGCAAAATCCGGCGAGTTACGCGGGCAAACCCAAGGGGCCGATCAACCGTGTGGTGCACTTCAGCCTGCTGCGGCGGCACGGCTACTCCGGCTGCGCGCGCGTCATGAGCGATTCGGATCGCTGGGTCAGCGGCAGCCGGTACTCAGTGCCGAGTCGATGCTATTGATAACACTTTTTATCAAGAGTGGAGAGGCACGGGCACGCGCGGGAGGCGGGGGGAGTGCCAGGCGCCGAGGATGGTCAAGCGGATGCGGAGCAGGTGCATGTCGTCAGCGGGGAATGCCTGGCGACGCGCGCAACGCGAAGACGGTGTTCGGGCGCGAGGCAAGGCCGAGCGGCTCATGTGCTCGGCGCACAATCCACGTGACTCGCTGCGGTAGAGCGCATCGTGTCTTGGCAGCGTTGATACCGTGACTATCGGAAAACGCTCAGCCGCCATTCCCGTCGCAGCCACGCGACCCACTCCAGGGGGGTTATTGCCACCGGGATCGCGGATCGTCAGGATCTCGCGTGGGTCGCCGTCGCCACCGACGCATCGGCTTGTGCCTTGCGATAAGTGCCTTTTGAGACACTTTTTTGCGTCCAGGCCTTGTGCACAAACAAGAGGCTGCTGCCGGCGCAGTCCCTTCGGGGCAACCCGAACGGGTAGAGGTCTGGATCTACCCGTCTCGTTCAGCGTTGGCTCAAACTAATTGACGCCCCTCGATTCGTTTCATTTTCGATTCGTTTATGCCCATTGTTTATTGGGGGTGGTCAATGTCCACGGCTTTCCTGGCATCGATTTGGCTTGTCGATTGAATTAAGAAGAGGCGCGCGATTATAAAAATTGCATTGACGTCGAGGGGGCGGGGTGATGGGGGACGTTTTGAGCGATTTTTGTCGGGTGGGGTATCCGTCATATGTGGTCGCCAAAAAAATCGCGCAGCGGCCCTCTGACGTGGCTTGGCGGGCCATCGATCGTGACTAATCCAGGTCGAATCCCTCGTGTGGTGTCGCAGTCGGTCTTGAATGTGATGCATGATGCTCAATACATGTTTTCTGGTTAAGGCGGAAAGCGCTCCCTCTTGTCGCCATCTATTTTATCGATGTGCTTCGTTGTAGGATTATGTCTTTCAATATTTCAATAGGCGCAAGATAGCATTATTAAATCGCATTACCGGAAGCCGGTTATTGGGGCTGGTGTCGCGCTGGGGGATTTGTCGAGCTTTTTGGGGGAGTGGGGTTGCCTGCGGGCCGGCCGCGACGCTCGGGCAGCCGCGGCGCGCGTCGGGGCAAGGGCCTTTCGCGCGGAGGTCGCCGGTCGGGCGGTAACAACGACACAACGTTATGTCTTTTTTATAGAACTTAAAACCTTAAAAACGTTAACGAGGTTGGATTTTTATTATGAATCAATAGGTTAGCTCGATTTCATGTGCCAAGCTTAGAGGGGTTGTGTGCCAACCTTAATCGGCATTGTGCCGACCTTAGAGGCGTCATGTGCCACCGTTAATCGTAATGTGCCATCGTTAGAGGGGTAATGTGCCATCGTTAGTGGTCGGTGGCACATTTCATGCGCGGGGGAATGCTGGGGCCGATTTTTCGGTAAATAGCTTTATCCATCAAGGCCTTGCGAACGAAAACGGCTGTGGATAAGTTTCATCGTCCGTGATTGGGGTAAATTAACGATGGCACATTTGGCTACTAAACATGGCACCGTAGAATGGGGGAATTCCGGGCTGGCCGTGAGGCTGTGTGGGGGGGTAAATCAGAGTGCCTCCGGTGGAAGACGCCACATGCCAGAACGCGGAGGGGGCTGGATGTGTGTTTCTCGATATGCTTGCCTGATGACCCCAGCACCGAGTTGCGCCGGACAGGACAATGCGATGCCTCGGGGCCCGTCAAGCGCTCGGTGTCCGTGGGCGTAAGCGCCTCGCGGCTCCCCGATCTGCGCATTCGTGTGCAATTTAGACAGCGAAATGGCCGTGCCCGGCGCTGCTTGGACCAGTGCAGCAGATTGCGAACAGGGGGTGCAGTCTGTCAGGCAGGAGGCGTCCCGCCGCCCCGGTAGCAATGCCTTCACTGAAGGACAACGCGGCCTAGCGCCAGCTCGAGCGCCGAATGAAGGCGGTGCTCACGAGACTGCGGAATGTGCCAACTCAACACGATGACGGGCGTCGTCGAAGCTGGCGCACGATGCAAGTCGTCCTGGCGAAGATTGGCCCTGAACGGCCCCCGCGATGGCGAGTCACCTCGACTGAGATATCAGGTTGACCCACCAACGTCGCGGAGAAACAATCCATCAATCTAAATGCATGGGTGGGATGGTATTGTTGTGAGACGGGGGTCACTCAGTGGTGCACAAATTGATGGCATCAAAGAACGGTCAAAGCATCAAGCGTTGACGAGGACGGTGCAGGACGTCATCGATGCCTGCAATCGGTTGGCTGTGAGAGATGGTAAGGCTGTGAATGCACAAACCCGGGCGACCCGGCAGCAGTCTATTCAAAAAATCTTTAAAGATCTCGTGCATCGAACCGCCTTCGATTTGATTGATCCATTCAATTTGACGCAGGCGCACATTGTAGCGGTCGTCGATGTCTGGCTGCGGGATGGCCTGTCAGCAAGAACAATCGTCTCCAATCTGTCATCACTTAGGATCTTCTGTCGCTGGGTCGGCAAGGCAGATCTGGTCAAGAGTCCGGAGGAATACGTCGCGGATGCGGCGCGGGTGCACGTAGTTCGGGCAACGCCGCGCGATGCGTCGGATTTGAGAAATGTCGAAATATTCGATGAGAAGTTGAACAGGGTGATGGATTACGATGAGCGCGTTGGCCACCAATTTTTGGCAATTCGTGCGTTTAGATTGAAGGTTGATGAGGCATTATGTTTTAAGCCGCACCTCGTTGGCGAGGATGGTATGGTTCGCTTGGTGCTAGGAGGCAAAGCAGAGCGATCCCTGGCCATCCCGCTGGATACAGACGAGCGCCGTCAGGCGCTAGTCTTGCTTCAGGCGTTCGCGAGTCGTAATAAGGCGCGTGGGGGCATTGCTGACAAGTCGAAGAGTCGGGAGGCGCAGAAAAAGCGCTTCCATTATGTCCTTGGTCAGTGCGGTATCACACTTCGGGATACTGTGGCGGGCCCCATCGGAACTCTTTCAAGGAGCTTCGTGACCATCTGATTCTCCATCTTCGAAATCCCGCGCGGCCGGCGCGAGGAATTGAGGCCCGGTACCCGTATAAAGTAGCGGACGATGCCGCGAGTGCGCTGGCCGGCAACCGGGCCGGAGCCGGCGCACGGTTATTGTTCGTCGTCCTGCTTCAAGATCGCGTCTATCGAGGCGGAAGGTGGGGCGAGCAGCGCTTTGCGCCAGATTGCGAGCGCTTGGCCCTTGAGAAATGACTCGCTGCCGGCGTCCGCGTCAAACGGAATGGGCAGACGATTCTGGGCGCCTGGTGTAGAGAGCGACGCATCGGCCGGCAGAACACGCAGCCAGCCTTTGGGCAGGCCTCAAAAGGGCCCGCTGCCCGGCGCGGCGCCCCCATTGAACCATGGCCATGGATCACTCTCGTCTCCAGGGGCGCCCCTTTGTCTGGTCGCCGCGGCCCATTGTGTCCGCGTCCGCCTTGACGAAAGCCAAAATGCGTATAATAATTATACGCATGTTGATGGGTCATCCATATGGTTTATATTCTAATTGATGTGGGGCGGAAGCAATGGCAGATGCCGCGACGGCACTGAAATGGGGGGTGGGGCGCCGCCTCGAATTCATCGAGTTTCGGCTGTTCTGGGAAGGCTCGATCAACCGGGCCGACCTCGTGGAGGCATTCGGCGTGTCGGTGCCTCAGGCGTCCAAGGATTTGACGTTCTATCAGGAACGCGCGCCAGGAAATGTGGAGTATGACACCCGCGCGAAGCGCTACGTCGCTGCCGAAGAGTTCGTTCTGCGCTTCCTTGAGCCGGACCCTTACATCTATCTCACGCAGCTTCGCTCGGTCGCCGAAGGACTCACTCCTGCGACCGATTCGTGGATTGCGGAGTTGCCCAGTGCAGACGTTGCGGTGACCCCCAGGCGGGACATCGATATCAAGGTTCTGCGCAAGATTCTTGAATCCAGCCGCGAAGGCGGCTCCATTGACGTCTTCTATCAGTCGATGAACAAGGCGCGGCCGGACCCCATTTGGCGCCGGATCACGCCCCATGCCTTCGGCTATGATGGCTTCCGCTGGCACGCGCGTGCCTATTGCCACCTTGAGCACAAGTTCAAAGATTTCCTGTTGCCGCGCATCCTTGATGTTGGCACGAAGGGTGAGCCGGGTGTTACAGGCGAGCAAGACTGGCTCTGGAACAACTATTTCGACGTCGTCATCGGTCCGCATCCCGCGCTCACGGCTAGCCAGAAGAAGGTCGTGTCCAAGGATTACGGACTCGATCACGGCAATGGCGTGCTTACTGTCCGGTACGCAATGCTTTTCTACGTTCTGAAGCGTCTGGGTTTGCTTGGTGACGCGGCAAAACAGAGCGCCCATACGCAGCATATTGTGACAATAAACCGCAAAGAAACTGAGGCCGCGCTTGAGAGGGCGGAGGTTCAGCTATGAAAAGACCGAGGAGCTCCGACTGATGACGGCACGGCTTGAAGAGATAAAGAACGGGGCATCTGTGCGGGGCGTGGCCTCGGCACAGGCCGTTCATGTCGTTTCGGTCGACTGGATCGGCGATCAGGCAATTAGCATCGTTTACCGCGATCACAATGGCGCGGTGGCCGAGGCTGTTCTTTACCGGGATGACGAACATCGCCTTGAAGTCGAGCAGAATGGTCGGCCCTGGTCGTTCGACGCCGATGGTGCACTTTTGCGCCTGGTGACGGAAGCCAATCGTATCAAGCTAGCGCATTACTTCGACCCGTATCTGGCGATCCACACGAGTTTGGTCGATCCGCTACCGCACCAAATTTCGGCCGTCTATGGCGAGATGCTGCCGCGCCAGCCGCTGCGCTTTCTCCTCGCCGACGATCCTGGCGCCGGCAAGACGATCATGGCCGGACTGTTGATTAAGGAACTGGTCGCTCGCAGCGATCTTGACCGCTGTCTCGTCGTCGCGCCGGGGAGCCTGGTCGAGCAATGGCAGGACGAACTCGGCCAGAAGTTCAATCTCGAGTTCGATATCCTCTCCCGCGACATGATCGAGAATTCGCGGTCGGGCAATCCGTTCAGCGACCGGGATCGGCTGATCGTCCGCCTCGACGTTCTGGCGCGCAACGAGGAGCTTCAGGAGAAGCTCATGAGCGCGCGCGAATGGGACCTGATCATCTGCGACGAAGCCCACCGCATGTCGGCCACCTATTTCGGTGGCGAGGTCAAATATACGCGACGCTATCAGGTCGGCCAGAAGCTCGGCCAGGTCTGCCGGCACCTACTATTGATGTCGGCGACGCCGCACAACGGCAAGGAAGAGGATTTCCAGCTCTTTATGGCCCTGCTAGACGGCGATCGGTTCGAGGGCCGGTTCCGCGATGGCGTCCACTATGCCGACACCGAAGACATGATGCGGCGGCTGACCAAGGAGGAACTGCTCAAGTTCGATGGCCGGCCGCTGTTCCCCGAGCGGCGGGCGCGCACGGTCAAGTATCAGCTCTCAGAAGGGGAAGCTGCGCTCTATACTGCGGTCACCGAATATGTTCGCACCGAGATGAACCGCGTGCAGCGCTTCGCCGAGGGTGACGGGAAGAAGCGCAACAATGTCGGCTTCGCATTGCAAATCCTTCAGCGGCGCCTCGCGTCGTCGCCGGCCGCCATCTACCAGTCCCTCAAACGCCGCCGGGAACGGCTGGAGAATGAGCTGGGGGAGGCGCGCCTCGCCGCCAAGGGTCGCCGGGCCGGGGCGAGTGAACCGGCGATCAACGCTGACCTGCTCCGCAACCTTGAGGAATATGGCCAAGAGGAGATCGACGAGCTTGAGGATCTGATCTCCACGGGCGCGACGACGGCCGAGACAGTCGAGCAGCTCGCCCTGGAAGTCGAGACGCTGAAGGGCCTGGAGACGATGGCGCTCGGCGTGCTGCGCTTAGGCGTGGATACGAAGTGGAGCCAGCTCAATCGTATCCTGGACGACGATCTGATGATCGACGCGGCCGGCAATCGACGCAAGCTGATCATCTTCACTGAGCCCAAGGACACGCTGCACTATCTGCTCGACAAGGTGCGGGCGCGTCTCGGCAATCCTGAGGCCGTGGAGGTGATCCACGGCGGCGTTTCCCGTGAAGAGCGGCGCAAGGTCGTCGAGCGCTTTATGCAGGACAAGGACATGCTGGTCCTGATCGCCAACGACGCGGCGGGCGAAGGCGTAAACCTTCAGCGCGGCCACCTCATGGTCAACTACGATCTGCCGTGGAACCCGAACAAGATCGAGCAGCGGTTCGGCCGTATCCACCGCATCGGCCAGACCGAGGTTTGCCACCTCTGGAATCTCGTCGCGGCCGATACGCGCGAGGGCGAGGTTTACGCGCGGCTGCTCGAAAAGCTGGAGGCTGCGCGCGAGGCGCTGGGCGGTCGCGTCTATGACGTGCTCGGCGAATTGTTCGACGGCGTGGCGCTCAAGGATTTGCTGTTTCAGGCAATCCAGTATGGCGAGCAAGAGGACGTCAAGGCGCGCCTCTTCCAGCAGGTCGATGGCGCGGTGGACCAAACGCATCTGCTCGAGCTCCTGCGCCGCCGTGCGCTGACTAACGACACCATGCCGGAGGCGAAGGTCGAGGAGCTGCGGTTGGAAATGGAGCGGGCCGAGGCGCTGCGCCTACAGCCGCATCACATCCAGAGCTTCTTCGTCGAGGCGTTCCAGCATCTCGGTGGCCGGATCAAGCGTCGCGAGGAAGGACGCTGGGAGATCACTCAAGTCCCGGTGCGTATCCGCGAGCGGGATCGCCAGATCGGGACCGGCGCGCCGCTCCAGACGCAGTATGAGCGGATCTGTTTCGAGAAGGACAAGATCAACCAGCAGCCGGTTGCGGCATTCGTCTGCCCCGGCCATCCGCTGCTGGAAGCGGTGATCAGCCTGATCCGCGAGCAGTATGAGCAGATCATGCGGCAGGGTGCGATCCTCGTGGACGACACCGATGCCGGCGACGCGCTGTCGGCGATATTCCTGTTGGAGCATACCGTCCAGGACGGTCGCGTCACCAGCGCCGGCAAGCCGCATGTGATTTCGCAGCGGCTCCAGTTCGCCGCCATCGACAAGGCCGGAAATGCCGTCAATGCCGGCATAGCGCCGCATCTGAATCTGCGGCCTGCCAAGCCGGAGGAGATCGCCAGCGTACGTGCCCTTCTGGACGAAAGCTGGCTGACCACCAATCTGGAGAAGGTTGCGATCCGGTTTGCGACGGTCGAACTGGCCCAGGGCCACGTCGCCGAGGTCAAGGCGCGGCGCTTGCCCGAAATCGAAAAGGTCCAGCAGGAAGTTCGCGCCCGGCTCAAGAAGGAGATCAACTACTGGGACTCGCGCGCCTTCGAGCTGAAGGAAGAGGAGCGCGCCGGCAAGAAGACACGGGTGAACTGGCAGAACGCGCAGCGTCGGGCCGAGGATCTGGCAGATCGGCAGAAGCGCCGCATGGAACAGCTTGAACGGGAGCGCTTCATCTCATCGCAGCCGCCGCGCGTGCGGGGCGGCATGGTTGTTATCCCGCGTGGGTTGCTGGAAGAGCGTCAAGTGCCAACCCTTCCGAACCATTTCGCGGAAGACCCCGCTGCACGCCGGGCGATCGAGCTTGCGGCGATGGAAGCCGTCATGGCGGCCGAGCGGGCGCTGGGCAATGATCCGGCCGACGTCTCCGCCCAGAAGATCGGCTACGACATCGCTTCCCACGATCCGAGGTCGGGGCATCTGCGCTTCATCGAGGTCAAGGGGCGCATCGACGGTGCCGACAGCGTGATGGTCACGCGGCAGGAGGTCATCACCTCGCTGCACGAGCCGGAGAAGTTCATCCTCGCCATTGTGCCGGTCGCCGCCGGCTTTGCCCATGCGCCGCGCTATGTGCGCGGCCCGCTCGTGGAACGGGAACCGTCGTTTCTCGAAACCGCGATCCAGTTTGACCTCCGACGCCTGCTGGAGCGGGCGCAAGAGCCGGCATAGGAGGCAACATGACCGGCATTTCGGATTTTTCCATCCTGGCCCCTGTGCCGCTGAAGCACCTTCAATCGGGGCGCAGAATCGTCAGCGCCGCGGGTTTCGTTGCCTTCGGATCGCGCAAATGGGATCTGTTCCGTAAGTTCGATGAGCTGCGCGGCGGCGCGCGCGTGCCGGTCCTAACCTATCCGTCGCACGAGGACGCGCACGCCAAGCTCAGTCTTGTCGTGTCCTGGCTGGGTTGGTATGTCGGCTGCGAAGAAAGTGGAAACGGCAAACATTCAAAGGGAATGACGCATCGCCCGTCGACGACGGGTCAATATACATCTGACAACCAGGGCCACTGGGCGGTGTTCTGGCACGTTTGCGATTTGCACGAGCTGCCGGCCGGGCAACCGTTGCCGATCTCCGCCACCCAGACCGTCAAGGGTGGCTGGCGTAAGACAGGTCCGCGCGGCCCCGAATTGGTTGCCACGCCTTCGACGCCGGAGTTGGCGCTATGAGCACGGGCTGCCAGATTGAGGCCGTCATCGTCGATCCTCCCGGCTATTTTCGGTCGATCCAGGAGCGCGCGACCAAGCGCTGGGACCAGCTTGAGGCGGACCCGGAGCTTGCTGGGCCATGGCATCAGCTCTTCAAGCAGGTGCAGAGCCCGCGGCATATTCTGTCCGAGCTGCTCCAGAACGCCGACGACGCCGGCGCCAGCGAAGCGCGGGTGTCGATCGAGAACGATCGCTTCGTGTTTGAGCACAATGGCGAGGACTTCATCGAGGCCCACTTCGCCTCGATCTGCCGCTTCGGCTATTCCAACAAACGCGCGCTGCACACGATCGGCTTCCGAGGGATCGGATTCAAGAGCACGTTCAGCTTGGGTGATCGGGTTGAACTGTTCACGCCGACCCTGGCGGTCGCCTTCGAGCGTGCGCGGTTCACCCAGCCGCACTGGATCGACAGCCGTTACCCGACATCGGGAACCACGCGCGTCGAAGTAGCGATTGCTAATCCGCTGCTGCGCCGCGAGGTCGAGAAGAACCTCGACGAGTGGCTGAAGAGTCCAGTGTCGCTGTTGTTCTTCAAGAAAATCCGCCGCCTTCGGATCGGGGACAGCGAGGTGCATTGGCAGCGTCTCGGGCCTGGCCCCATCGCCAAGAGCGAATGGATGGCTCTGGACGAGAAAGCGGATGATCCGTTTCTCGTCGTGCGATCTGGGGAGGAAGCCTTCCCGGCCGAAGCGCTCGAGGAGATCCGTAAGGAGCGGATGCTGGGGGGCGAGGACAGCGGTGATTTCCCGCCCTGTCGGGTGGAGATCGTGCTGGGCGCGAAGGGCCGGCTCTATGTCGTCCTGCCGACGGGCGTCGAAACGGCGCTACCTTTCGCCTGCAATGCGCCCTTTGTCCAGGATCCGGCGCGTCTCAAGATCAAGGACCCGGAAACCTCGCCGACCAACCGCTGGCTGCTGAAGCGTGCCGGCGAACTGGCCGCCAGCGCCATGATGGAGTGGCTGGAGCAGACGAGGACCAGTGCGCGGGATCGAGTGGACGCCTACGGCTTGCTGCCTGACGTCGACCGTGAGGCTGCCACGCTCGAAGGGGCGTGCGGCGTGATCGTCGAACTGGCGTTTGAAGCGGCGATCGAAAGCCGGCCGATGCTTCTGACCGAAGAGGGGCGACTGGTCGACGCTAATGCCGCGATCACCGTTCCCCGGGCGATCTTCGACGTCTGGCCGGCTGACCAGGCCATGGCGTTGCTCGACACCAAGTCCCGGCCGGCGCTGTGCCAGCATGTATCGGCGAAGAACCGGGCCAAGCTCGTTCATTGGGGTCTGGTCGAAGAGTTCTCGAAGTCCGATTTGCTCGAGCGCCTGCGTAGCAATCATCTGCCTCGGCCTGCGACCTGGCGGCACCTGTTGAACCTGTGGGTCTATATCGCCCCGGAGGTGACGGGCTGGCAGTGTCACGATACCGACGCCCTGCGGATCGTACCTGTGCAGGGCAAGGAGGTGCTCTACGCGGCGTCAGAGATCGTGCGGCTCGGCGAGAAGAAGCTGCTTCAGTCGGAGGAGGATTGGGAGTTTCTCGCCAGCCATCTGATCGTCCTCAACCAGAACTGGACTCGGTTTCTCGCCGAGCAGCGCCGTGACAAGTCGGAGGGGGAAAGTCGGAACGATCCGGTTGAGGCGGCCTTCGCGGTGCTGGAGGAGATCGGCCTCGACGGGACGAGCGACGTCAACGCCGTAATCGAGCGGGTCGCCGCTGACTATTTCGGGTCCGGTCAACCGAAGCTCGCCGAGTGCGTTCAACTTGCCCAGATCGCGGCCAAGCTGGGCGTCACGATCGGCGATGCCTTCCGATTTGCCTGCGCCGATCTGAAGCTTCGGCCGATCGGCAAGGGGGTGTTGTTCGACGAGCATGGCGCGCTGGCGGAGCTGTTGCCGGAGTCCATTCGGAAGACGCAACTCCTGCATGGCGGCTATGTGGCGAGCTTCAAATCTTGCACTCAGGAGGATTGGCTGCGCTGGGTGTCGTCTGGCCGTTCGGGGCTTCAGATGATGGCGCCGCTGGTTCAGAAGCGCCATAACATCTACGGGCGACAGCAACTCACGGCGGTGGCGCAAGCGCGTGGAGCGCGCGGTGCGCTCTATTATCCTTATGTCACCAACCAGTTCGTCATCGAGGACTGGGATTTTGCCTCTGACTATTGGCGGCATTGGGAGGAGCTGTCGAAGACTGACGCAGGTATCTGGGCGAAGATCGCCGGCAAGATCCTGGATCAACGCGAAAGCTATTGGTCGCGCGCTGTCGGCGCTCGCCTTTCGCAGGTGGCGACCACGGGTTCAACGCGATCGGTCACATCAGAACGGCTGCTGACGGACTGGCTGCTGAAGCTGCGAGCCAAGCCCTGCCTTCCCGACACACGCAACATGATCCAGCTTCCGGCGGATCTGGTGCGCAGGACGCCGGAGACGGAAGCGATGATCGACGTCGAGCCTTTCGTGCATGGGCTGTTCGATCGGGAGGCCACGCGCCCTTTGCTTGATCTTCTCGGTGTCCGCAGCACGCCGAGTGGTCCCGGACGGTTGCTCGACCGGCTGCGCGCCCTGGCGAAATCCGACAAATCTCCGGCCTATGAGGTCGAGAAATGGTATCGCCGCCTGGATCAGATGCTCGACGGGTGCTCGACCGCAGACGCGCAGAACATCAGAAACGCCTTCAAAACGGAGAAACTAATCCTCGCCCAGGACGGGACGTGGCTGACCTCCGGCGGCGTCTTCTTGGCAGGGGACGAGGAGGATGTACCCGGCGCCGCAGTCGTGCGCACGTCCGTGCTTGACCTCAGCCTGTGGCATCGTATCGGTGTTGCGGATCGCCCGTCCGCGGACCTGGCGCTGCAATGGCTTGGGACGCTGGCCTCGGGGAAAGTGCTGTCGGCCGATGACGCCCGGCGTGTTCGTACTTTGCTGGTCCGATACCCGATCCGCATCTGGGAGGAGCGCGGGCACTGGCTGAACCTCGTGGGCGAGTGGGCGCCGGTCGAGACACTCGCCTATGGCCTGAGCATGCAGACGCTGTTCAGGTGGAGCCATCTGCACGAATGGGTCAAGCGCAAGACCGCCGATTTTCAGCGGCTGTCTGGGGAGACCGTGCAGGCGCCGCCATTTTCGGCGTTGCGGGCCCTATCGGACCTCGTCGAGGAACGCTTCAACCAGCCGTCGTTGCTGGCCGGCATGGAAGATCGCCGCGACTGGCTGACGGCGTTCGGAACCCAACTTGGACGGATTGAGCTTGTCGACGCCGCCGAGACCGAGCGTGTGCGGGCGGCGGCGGAAGCGATCGCGGCGACGAGCTGGGTCCAGACACCCAAGCTGGAGGTCGTTCCCTATCTCGACGGGGTACCCGCCGGCACGGCGCGGCTCACCGACATCCTGTGGCTCGAACGCAAGCTGTTCGTCAGCCCATTGTCCAAGGCCAAGCTCGCTAAGCGGGTTCCGGAAGAGATCGGCAGGAGCCTGAGCGCGGAAATTCGCGCGGCGCTGACCTATGCGTTCGAGCGCTCGCCCGAGGACATCAGGGAATATCTCGAGGAGAATTTCACGCTGGGCCCTGAGCAAATCGTCGCCGCATCGATCGTTGAGGCCCAGCCCGCAGCCGCTTCCGGCGATGACGACGGCGTCGTCCAGGTTGCCGACGACGCACGCAGCGATGCCGAGCTGGTCGATGTGTATGATCGCTACCTGGCGGAGGGGGATGAGCCCGCGACGCAGACCGATCCCGCGCCGCAGACCGGGGAGTCGAATCGAGAGCTGATCGAAGCGGAAATGACAACCAAGCCCCGTGCCGCGCCGAAGCCCCCACGCCCGAGCGTCATGGCGCGCTTCGCACTCGGCCAAGGCTATAAGGCCGATGGCGAGGATCGCTTTTTCCATGCGGACGGGAGCTGGATCGGCCGCACCAATGGCACGCGCTTTCCGTGGGAGCGCCACTCTGCGGGTGGCGAGATTCTGCGCCACTATCATCCCAAGGACCATTGCCTGGAGCACGATCCGCTCCAGCTTGAGGCCGACGTCTGGGGTTTGCTCGACCAGAAGCCGGATCTCTATTCGTTCATTCTCATCAACCCCGAGGGTGAGCCCGTCGAGATGACGGGCGTCCGCCTGCGCGCGCTGCGCGACGGCGGCGAGCTGACCATTCACCCCGCAACGTACAGGCTTGTGTATGACCTCGACGAATAACACCAAGAAGAAGCTGATCGAGGTGGCGATCCCTCTCGCCGCGATCAACGCGGCTTCCGTGAAAGAAAAATCGATTCGACATGGGCATCCGTCCACGCTGCATCTATGGTGGGCACGGCGGCCTTTGGCGGCGTGCCGCGCAATACTGTTTGCCCAGCTTGTCGATGATCCATCGAGCGATCTTGAAAAATTCCCTACGCATGAAGCGCAGGAGGCCGAGCGCAAGCGGCTCTTCGGGATCATCGAAGAACTAGTGAAGTGGGAGAACTCGACAAACGAGGAGGTGCTGGAGCGCGCCCGCGCCGAAATCCGCAAGAGCTGCGGCGGCGAGCTGCCTCCGGTTTATGACCCGTTCTCGGGCGGCGGGTCGATCCCGCTGGAGGCGCAGCGCCTCGGTCTGCCTGCCTATGGGTCCGATCTCAATCCGGTCGCGGTGATGATCGGCAAGGCGATGATCGAGATCCCGGCGAATTTCAAGGACTTGCCTCCAATTCACCCCGGAGTGAAGGACCGGCAGTTCTACCGCAATGCGGAGGGACTCGCCGAGGATGTGAAATATTATGGCGAATGGATGCGCGAGAAGGCGTGGGGGCGCGTCGGGCATCTCTACCCGCAGGTGGATTTGCCTCAGGATCTTGGTGGTGGCAAGGCCACCGTGATTGCCTGGATTTGGGCGCGAACTGTGCCAAGTCCTAACCCTGCTTTGGCCACTCTCGAGACCCCGTTGGTTCGGAACTTCCATCTGCTCGACAAAGAGGATCGGAAGATTTGGGTTGAGCCCATAGCTAACGAAGACAAGACGGACTACCGGTTTGAGGTACGTCACGGAGATGGTCCCGTGCGACCGCCAAACATCGGGCGCTCTGGGGCAAACTGCGTCGTCACCGGAGAGGCAATTCCTCTTTCGTACATTCGACAGGCCGCTCAGTCTGGCAACATGGGGCAGCGCCTTATGGCAGTTGTCGTCGAGACGTCAAGCGGAAGGAACTACATTTCTCCAACTCCGGAAATGGAGAAAATTGCACTTGATGCAGATCCAGTTTGGCGGCCGGAGACTTTGATCCCGCTCAAACATCGAAACTTTCAAACTCCGCTCTATGGGATGACGAGATTTGGCGACGTTTTCACGAATCGTCAGCTTGTTGCATTGAATGCATTTGTCGACGTGCTAAAAATTTTGAAGGATGAAGTTGAATCTAGCCTAAAAGACAACGAGCGCGGCCGTAATATTGACGAATATATCCGTGCTTTGCGCGTTTATTTGTCATTCGCTATCAGCAAGGCCCTGACCCGAAATTGCTCATTGGCGATATGGGAAACGGGAATGGGACGATTGGCTGGTGCTTTGGGCAGGCAAGCTCTTCCGATGCAATGGACATTCGCAGAGACGAACCCCTTCGCGGGAGCGGGAGGGGACATTGGGGGAACCGCGTTATCTGTCTCGGAAGTCCTTGACTGCCTGACCTGCACATCTCAGGGCGCGGTCGTTCAGCACAACGCGTCGGAGCAAAATGCGTTTGTCACGGACTTCGTGCTTTCAACAGATCCACCGTATTACGACAACATTGAATACGCAGAACTCTCGGACTTCTTCTATGGGTGGCTTCGGCGTAGTTTGCAGGCCGATTTTCCTGACATCATGGGCGTCATTTCGGTTCCTAAGCGCGAAGAATTGGTCGCCAGCACCACACGCTACGGTAGTTCGGAAGCCGCCGAGGCGCATTTCATGGGTGGGATGACGCATGCTATGACGGTGCTGTCACGCGGCTCATCCAACGCGTATCCTGCGGCCATTTACTATGCTTTCAAGCAATCTGAAATTGAGAAAGATGGTATTTCTTCCACTGGCTGGAGTTCGTTTCTTGAGGCCGTTATTGCATCTGGCTTCATCATTGTCGGTACCTGGCCAGTTCGCACGGAGGCTACGAACGCACTGAAAAAGGGTATGAACGCCCTTGCCAATTCGGTCGTTCTTGTCTGCCGAAAGAAGGTTCCTACTGCTGAAGTTATCACCCGCGCAGAGTTCATCCGTGCTCTCAAACGCGAGCTTCCCCCGGCCATCGCCGAGCTTCAGGCCGCCAACATCGCCCCGGCCGACATGCCCCAATCGGCCATCGGTCCTGGCATCGGCGTGTTCTCGCGCTACAAGGCCGTCCTGGAATCCGACGACAGCCCGATGAGCGTGAAGACCGCGCTCCAGCTTATCAATCGCGAACTCGACGAATATCTCGGCGGTATTCAGGGGGAGTTTGATGCGGATACGCGGTTCGCGATCACCTGGTTCGAGCAGAATGGGTTGAAGGCCGGCGACTACGGCTCGGCGAACAACATCGCCACTGCACGCGGCATATCGGTCGATAGCGTCAAACACGCGGGGATCGTCGAGAGCGCCGCTGGCAAGGTCCGCATCCTCTCGCGCGATGAACTCGACGACGATTGGAACCCGGAAGACGACCGCCATCTGACGGTGTGGGAGTGTCTCCAGCACCTGGTCCGGCAGCACGAGATGGACGGCATTTCCCATGACACCGCCGTCCTGCTTAAGAAGATCAACACCAATGCCGAGGCCGTGAAGGATCTCGCCTACTGCCTCTACGACATCAGCGCCAACAAGCGGAAGGATGCGAAAGAGGCCACGGCCTACAATGCCCTGATCGCAGACTGGACGGAGCTGACGAAGGCAGCGGCGGCCATCCACGACACGAGCGGGGATCGTCAGAACCGGTTCGATATCTGAGGGGAAATGGAACGTGGCAAAAAGTACGCGCCAATATGTGTTTGAAGGGATGGAGCTGCTGCCGGCGGCGTTGATCCCCTTTGTCGAAAAGCGGCTCGAAACCTCGCTCAAGGGGCACTGGCAAATCCAAGCTATGGAGAAGCTGCCGAGCTTGCGCCCCAACAGCAACGGCGAAATTGGTTGGGATCAGGCCGCGTTGTTCAATGCGATGGATCGCTTCTGGAGTGAGGCGTTCAAGGCGGTTCTCGGGCGCGCGGAGCGGTCGCTGGTGAATGAGCTGGGCGACGTCCGCAACAAGCTCTCGCACAACGAGACCTTCAGCTACGACGACGCCGAGCGCGCGCTCGATTCCATGCGCCGGCTGATGGAGGCGATCAGCGCCGGTGAGACGGCCGAGCAACTCGGCAAGATGCGCGACACCATCCTGCGCACGAAGTTCACCGAGCTACAGCGCAATGAGGAGCGCCGGAGAACCCAGCGCCTGGAGATCTCGGTCGAGACTGTTGCGGGCCTGCTACCGTGGCGCGAGGTAGTCGAGCCGCATCAGGATGTCGCTACCGGTGAGTTCCAGCAGGCCGAGTTTGCAGCCGACCTCGCCAAGGTGCATTCGGGCAGTGCGCCGCCGGAATACCGCGACCCAAAGCAGTTCTTCGGCCGCACCTATCTGACGGAGGGGTTGAGCGCGCTTCTGACCGGGGCCGCGAAGCGGCTGTCCGGCAGCGGAGGCGATCCGGTCGTCGAACTACAAACTAACTTCGGCGGCGGAAAGACGCACTCGATGCTGGCTCTTTACCACATGGCTGGCCCGACGCCGGTCCAGGACCTCTCCGGCCTGGACCAATTGCTCGAGAAGCATGGGCTCAGCGTGCCGCAGGGCATCAATCGGGCAGTGCTTGTCGGAACGTCGCGGGGGCCGCAGGACGTCCTCAACGCCGACGGCAGCCAGAAGATTCGCACGACCTGGGGCGAATTGGCTTGGCAACTCGGCGGCGCCGACGCCTTCGCCATGGTGGCGGAGAATGACGCCAGCGGTATCGCGCCGGGCTCGAACCTCCTGGAAGCGCTCTTTAAGAAATATGCGCCGTGCCTGATCCTGATCGACGAATGGGTCGCTTACCTGCGGCAGATCTACAAGGTCGAGGGGCTGCCGTCCGGGTCGTTCGATGCGAACCTCTCGTTCGTCCAGTCGCTGACCGAGGCGGTCAAGGCCAGCCCCGGCACGCTGCTCGTCGCTTCTTTGCCGGCATCGCAGATCGAGGTGGGTGGCGAAGGTGGTCAGGAAGCGTTGGCGCGCCTCAAGCAGACCTTCAGCCGCGTGGAATCCTCATGGCGGCCTGCGAGTCAGGAAGAAAGCTATGAGATCGTCCGGCGGCGGCTGTTCAAGGAAATTCCCGGGGACAAGTTCCATCATCGTGACAACACGCTGAAGCAGTTCGCCAAACTCTACCGGGAGAATACTAACGACTTCCCTCAGGGCTGCGCGGACGAGGACTACCGGCGCAAGCTGGAGAAGGCTTATCCGATCCACCCGGAGCTGTTCGACCAACTCTATACGAGCTGGGGCTCGCTCGAAAAATTCCAGCGCACGCGCGGCGTGCTGCGCCTGATGGCGCAGGCCATTCACGAGCTATGGATGAATGCCGATCCGTCGGTGATGATCATGCCCGGAAGCGTGGCGGTGAGTTCGCCACGCGTGGAGCCAGAATTGCTCCACTATCTTGACGTGAGCTGGCAGGCGATCATCGCCGGCGATGTCGATGGCACGACATCCACGCCCTATAAGGTCGATCAAGCCGCGCCCAACCTGAACCGCTATTCGGCGACCAGGCGCATCGCCCGGGCTATCTTCATGGGAACTGCCCCCACCGCCCAGCAGCAGAACACTGGTCTCGACGATAAGCAGATCAATCTTGGTGTCGTGCAGCCCGGCGAGCGTCCGGCGATCTTCGGCGATGCACTGCGGCGGCTGACAAACCAGGCCAAGTTCATGCACGCCGATCTTGGTCGTTACTGGTACTCGATGTCGGCGAGCCTCAACCGCATCGCGGCTGACAAGGCTGCGCAGATCGAGGCGGCGCTGGTCGACGTGACGATCGACGCGGAACTCGGGAAATATGTGAACAGCCTTGCCGATCGGGGACATTTCGACGCCGTACAGGTCGCGCCGGCCTCGTCGGCCGAAGTCCCCGATGAAGCGGGTGGTGTGCGCGCCGTTGTGCTGGGCGTCAAGTTTCCGCATAGCGGACGCGACGGCTCCGAGGCACTCGTCGAGGCGAAAGACATCCTCACGCAGCGTGGCAGCACACCGCGCGTCTATCGCAACATGCTGGTGTTCATCGCTGCAGAAAGCCGCCAGCTCGATCACCTGAAGGACGCCGTGCGCGCCTCCCTTGCTTGGGGGGAGATTGTCCGCGACACGGAGCGGCTGAACCTCACCCAGAGCGATAGTGCGCTCGCCAAGACGAAATTGACCGATGCCAACGAGACGATGAGGACGCGCCTGAAAGAGGCGTGGTGCTATCTCCACTACCCGGCCCAAGAAAGCGCGCAGGCGGATTGGGAGTGGGTTTCCGGCAAGATCTCGGCACAGGATGGGTTGCTGGCACGCGCGAGCAAGAAGCTGGTGGCTGAAGAGGGCTTGCTCGTCGAGCTAGGGCCGTCGCGTCTTGACCGCGATCTCCAGAAATACATCTGGAACGACAAGCAGCGCCTGTCGCTGAAGGATCTGCGGGAATACCTCAACCGCTACATCTATCTGCCGCGTCTGAAGAACCAGGATGTTTTGGTCATGGCTGTGCAGGCGGCCGTGAGCGGCATGTTGCCCGGTCCCTTCGCCTATGCCGAGCGATGGGACGAGAAGATGGACACCTATTTGGGGCTAGCGATCGAAGGGGCCGGCAATGCCTTGGTGGTCATCGATAGAGACAGCGTCATCATCAAGCCCGAGGTGGCCGAAGTGCACCGTCCAGCGCCGGTGCAACCTGACCGCAGTGGCGCGTCTGGCGGCGCTGACAGCGGTACATCGAACTCTGGCTGGCAAGCCGCGGATGGCGGATCTGCCGTTCCGCCAACGGAAAAAAAGCCGACGCGATTTACTGGCGCCGTGATGATCTCAGCGGAGCGGCCGGCGCGAGACATTCATCAGATTGTCGAGGCGATCGTTGAGCAGCTCACGACGCTGCCGGGTAGCCAGGTGAAGCTAAGGCTTGAGATCGAGGCGGATGTACCTGGAGGTCTGGAACGCGCCAAGGTGCGGACGTTGGTGGAGAACGCCACTACCCTCGGATTTATAGAGAAGTCTGTAGATTGAGGGTATAACAATGGCATTGGCAATGATCTCGGGCGCTGACACCGTATCGCTTTAGGATTCGGTAGCCGTCGTGATGTAACTTCCAGCTCGTGCGACGGCTACAGCCCCAGGGATCTGGGTAGAAGGCCAAGAGCAGCGCGGACAAGGTATTCCGGGCGGCCCGGCGGCTGGGGTGGAAGTTCCGATCGCTGGAGGACGCTGGCGATAGAGCGGCTGGGGCCATCGTACATCGCCGATGGCATCGTGCCTGGCCGTACAGTGTGCGAGTCGGGGGAATCAGTTGTTACGCTAGGGAAAGCGCCAAGAATCCACATTGCATTCTTCAAACAAGCGCTGCAGATTTCACCCAAACTCGGCCAAGCCCTGCCCGGATCGCCTCCGGCGGGGCTTTATCATTTTGTCCATGCATTCTGTCATTGGCAACCATTGCGCCGGGGTGTTAAGCGTATCCCAGACACCGTCTTTCCACCGCCAGACCACTTGGGCATTCTGATTCCCACCAGATCTGGTGGGAATCAGAAGAATGGAAACGACTGCTCCGGGCCGGCGACATGGCTCAAGGAACTACACGTTAGAGTTTCGGCAGATGGTCGTCGCGCAAGCAAACGACCCGGGCCGCTCAATCTCGGACGTCGCCTAGGAGCACAGGCTAAACGCGAACATGGTGGCAAAGTGGAGGCGTAACCTGGCGCGAAGCCGGCCGGCAGCCTTGTTGCCGGCGCCGGAGTCATTTCTTCCCGTACAGATTGCACCGTCGCCAAAGCAGCAATCGGTCGTCACCGTGGAATGCGGTGCCGTTCGCGTGCGATTCGAGGGCACATGCGCGACATACTGGGGCTCGCGCGACGCCGTCGTGCATTTAGGAAGATCCGCGGCATGATCCTAGACGGCGAAGGTGCAGAAGGGGCTTATGTCAGAATTAGGAAGGCATGCAGCCAGCGCCGTTGAGTTCGCCTACAAGAAGTGCCTCATTCTCCATCCCACCCCCTATGCCCTGAATCAGGCGGAGCATCCGCTGGACATACGGGTCTTGCGAGTGCTGCAGTCGGGGTACAAGTCCCGCTTGGTCTCGAAGGAGTTCCGGTTTCGAGAATCGATCAAACAGAGCCTCAAGGTTGTCTGGCACGTAGGGCATGACACGGTCCCCAAGCCTCGCTCGGGCCCGCAGGTACTCGTCCAAACCAACCGGATCGTAGTCGCCGCAATGCAGGATATCGGCGACTCCAGTGTCTCCCGCCCACCTCAACAACCGCTCCGACGCTCGACCGCGGTAATAGACGACGACGTCGACCCCAAGCGAATGCCAATCGAAGCGCATGAAGACCTCTGGGCCCTCGGTCAAAGCAATTCGCCCGGTAAGCCGCGGTGCTGGAACCATGCCTAGCACGACCGACACGCATCCCAGAATTTGGGTTTGACGGCAGGCATCGACCGGTAAGCCGTCAAGCGTCAGGGCGGCATCATCAAATACCCTTATATGGACTAACTCGAAATCCAAGCCGCCATCTGCCTTGCTGTCCCGGAACTGTGCCAGCGCTGCAGTCCTTGAGCCAAGCGCCGTTGACGTCAGATACAGTCCAGACGGATAGCGGTTGTCGGCGAAGACCTTAACGAGATCCGGCTTCAGGCAGGTGAGCGCCTTGCCCCGTCCGCGCGTTTCCATGCGGACCGCGCCAATGTCGGTTAGCGGAAGCAGCGCCCTGGTGAGAGAGGTGGACAACCTGCTCGCCGGCACCGCCTCGCCGCTCAGCAACTCGTGGAGAATGCGCGCCAAGGCATCAAGCGGCTGCGGCGAACTCATCAGGCTCCTCCCTGCGGCGGATACGGTTTTTGGGCTCGATCACCGCACGACCTGCCTTGGCCCAGCGGACGTAATAAAGGGTTTCCGCCACAGCCACCGCCATCGTGCTGGCTAAGACCGGAATGAAGCCAAGCTTTAAAGCCGTTTTCGCGAGACCCTTCAGGTTCGTCTCATCCACCATGTTGCATTCGTCGATGTAGAACGGGATCGAATACCGGCGATCCCGCTTCATCATGTCACGCATGAGACACATGTTGACCAGCGCCTTGATCATCATGGTCGTGCCGGTGGATTCGATAGCGTCTAACTTTGGGAACGTCTTGCTCGAGCCATCCTGATACTCGACCTTGAACTCCACGCCGAACAGCTCTGTGAGGGTCACCTTTGCATTGACGCCGCGGATAAGCTTACTGACTTCCTCGATTGCTCGCTTCGAGTCTTCCTCACGGTCAAATAGTCCGCCCGTGTTGAACAGCGATCTGTAGCTGCGGATACGGTCGACATTCTCAACGATCTCCATACTGACGGATTTCAAGTTGGAAACCTGGACGCCGCTGAGCCGACGGTTGAACTCAACTACCTTGGTCTTCAGGCGGCTGACATCCTCGAGCAGGTCGCGAATCGACGCCTTAATGGATACCACTAGTCCATCCCACATCGAATCGTATGCCGCGCGTCGCTCGGGCAGAGATTCCACCATCTCAATGGCGGACAGCGCCTTTTGCTCGGGCGCCGATCCGGCTAGGCCGTCTTGCATCGCCGTTTCGATGTTCGCGATCTGCGACGTCAGCTTCTCGGTCAATGACCGCTCGGCGGCGCACGCGGCGACGTACCGTGCAGTCATATCGGCGTAGGGGATGCCCAGATACTGATCATCGTCGCCGGCGTCCTCCCAGGCATCCAAGGGGCGTTCGAAATTGTCTCGAGCCAGCTTGGTCATTTTCTCTGCGATTTCCCGCTGCTGCGTTTGCGCCTGGGCAAACTGTAAGCTCAGGCGGTCGCGTTCCGCGCTGATGGCAGTCTGCTCAGCGATCAGCGTTTCGCTCTTGGATTGCAATTCGGCTTCTTCTTTTAGCTTGGCGGGTCGGCCGGCGAGAAGAGTTTGGTAAGCCTCGAACGCTTCGAGGCTATTTTTCCGTTCATCACGTTCGCGTTGACGCTCCTGGATTTCCGCTTTCACTTGATCGCGGGCCAGGGCATTGTCCAGATTGCGCATCCGAGTTTCGAATTTGGCTTCCATCTCCTCTATCTGGCGTCCAAGCTGGGCGACGTCAGGCAGTACGCCCTTCGGGCCACCGACTGCGGACATCGGGAACGATACACCGTGCCCATCGAAGCGTTTCTCGTCAGAGTCAATCAGGCGATCGACGTGATTCAGGGCGTCGATAAGCGCGTCGGCGTCGGTTACTGCGATCCCCTCCTCAACGTCGACTTCCCGTTCAAGTAGCTTGGGGTTGAGAACGCGAAAGACGTCTCGTACTTGATTCTCGCCCACCACGCCGACGATGTAGGAACCGAAGAGCTTGTCGTGGCGGTCGCGCAGCCGGGTTAGCTCCGCTAGTTCCGCGCGCATACGCGTGATGTCGCGCTGAATGTCCTCAACTTTGTCTCCGGCACCATAATACTTTGCCTGGAGCGCTTCGAGGTCCGCGATCACGTTCTGAAGCTTGGTTTCCTCCAATTCAATCACGTAACCCTGGAAGCGAGCTTGAAGCGCATTAAAGGCCTTGGTGTCCGCCTCCAGACTGGCGATCTGAATCCCGATCTTTACCAGTTTGCCCGTGCTCTCCTGAAACTTTGCATTCAGCTTACGTTGGGACGATTCGAAACCGCCCAACACATCGTCGGCCGCAAGCTTGGCCTCTTTGAGGCGAAGATCCTCGGCTTGCCAAGCGGCCATCAGGACCCGATGCATGGGCTTGAGAGCCAGTCGGGCCCGCTTCTGTTCGTCCAGCGCCGTGCGCAGGGCGGGGATGCGCGTCTCGACCAGTTCCTGCTGCTGGATTGCACGGCCCTCCCGCTCGATCCGCGCGAAGGCCGATTCATGCTCTTTTTGCAAATCGATCGTCGCCTTCGTGAATTCTCGCCGATAGACTTCCACAAGGGTTTGCTTTATTGCCTCCTGCTCCATCTTGTTCAGCTTGAGCAGGTTGCGGAAAAGGTGTACGAAGCGTTCGTTCGCGGTACCGTCCCGGAGCGGTATGATGCCTAGATTGAGAGTGCGGTCGTCCCAGGTGCCTGTGAGAGACGCGCGCAGGTCTTTGGGCTCGAGCAACCGGAAATGCTTGCGCGAGGCCATGATGTCTGCCTTGACGGCATCGAATTCTCGCGCAATCTCGTTTTCGTCAACGAACATCGAGCGCTCGAACCGCCCAGGGAAGGCGAAGCGCTCGAATTTGTAGCTGCCGATCGCGCCCAGTCCGTGCATACCTACTGTCACATAGCTCTGAGTTTCTGCTGAGAAACACTCGAAGAGAATGTAGGAGGTGGGGTGCTTGAAGTAGTACCGGCGTGTATCCTCCAGCGTGTGGCCGTCGAAGCGCATGTCGCTCTGGTCCGGCACAAACAGGAACTGGACGGCCGAGATGATCGACGTCTTGCCGACGTTGTTGCGCCCGACCAAGTGCACCGAGCCGCGGAAATCGACTTCGGCATAGTCATAGTTGCCCGAACGGATGAAGACCATCCGCTCGCAGCCGGGGATCGGGGCGTGATTCAAGCGATTGCTCCTTCTTGTTCTTCGTCGTCATTCTCAATGACGGGCATTGTCGCCACCTCGGCTGATTTCTTGCCGAGTGCCAGGCAGACCTTTAGGATGCGGCGGGTAGGGGCGAGGAATTGGATCTTTTCGTCGCATAAACGAAGGAAGCCGGCACCATCCATGCGTTGGATGATCCGCCGCAGGTTATCCGCGTCATCTCCGCCGGCTTGGCGCATGTAGCCGCGGTACCGGTCAGACTGGAGGTGAGGCAACTCCTCCAACGGGCGCACCGTGCCGAACAGGCCGGTCTCGATCGACGTATCGTTGTCGCTGAGCCAGTCGACCATGATGAACGTGAAGAGTGCAAACTCGCTCACGGTCCGGTTCAAGCCGTTCCGAGTGCCATTAAAGTAGAAGAACCCCTGCGGGTCATCGACGAGCTCATAGCCTAGGGCATCGAAGACGGCCCGGTAGCGGTCAGTTTCTTGAGCCAGCGAGTTGAAGACCTCGCCATCCAGGCTGCTAATATGACGGCCTTTCGACAGGAGTCGGAAAGACTCTTCCAATTTAGGCGGCAGTTGCAAGCTCAATCCCCAGTGGATAGTAGGTATACGTGACGCCTCGGAAGACAGACTCCGTCTCAGCGTCAGCATGGGAAGTTGAAAGTGACTCGTCTGCGGCGATATCAACGAACGCGCACAGCAGTTCCGATTCCGGCTGCTCCGAGTAGCCCTGGAAGAGCCACGCCAGAATGTCCGGTACCGGTGCGTTTTCCTTGAGGCGTTCGATCACGTCTTCAAGATGCAGCAGGTCGGGCGAGCGCTCGATGCCGGCCGTTGCCAGTGATATCAATGGCGTCGGCTCTTCGGCTGAGTGAGCTTGAACGCCGTGCAGGTAGTCCTCGATACCGTAGTCATTAAAAAGGTTTTCAGCCCTGAAGGAGGGTGCGGCCAGGTGCGTTCCGATATCCCATGCATCGAGCCCCTTGCGAGCGGCGACCTCGAGCATTGTCGCGGCTGCAGCGGCCAGCTCGTGGTCCTGACGCAGGGCGTTGTAAAGTGGCAGGACCTCGTTGAAGGATTCATGAAAGAGGTCGCGGGCTTCGCGCTTAAGTTGCAGAACATGGGCGCGCAGACGCGAAATTGGCGTTGGCCCACCGCCAACGTCAATGAGCGGCTCCGCCTGGCTTATCAGACCAAGGAGGCGATCCAGTAATCGTACCAGCATACCGTCCACATCCACCAAGTCTTGCATTGGTAGCGCGTGGCGTTCGTATAGGAGCTTGATGAACTCATAGCGTTCGCGCAGCGATCTGTTGTCCTCTCGAATCTTGATCCGGGTGACCTCGGAGACGACCGCGCCATGGTGTTCAGATGAAAAGCGCTGGGCGCGCTGAATTGAATTGATTAGGCGCAGGGCGCATTGCCGGAGCAGATTGACGTTCTGGGTCAGAGTCAGCCGGCCAAAGTCCGCAATCTCGCTCTCCATGTCCAGGAGGAGGCCGCGCAGCTCACCTGGCGCAAGCAGCCGCTGACGCTTGGCAAGGTGCAGAATGAAGTCAGTTACTGCAGGCGGAATCTCCCATTCGCCGTCAGCCTCCGGGGAGGGGGCCAACAGCCCATTCGCCGACAATAGCGTCGTTACCTCCATAGCGCTCCGGGGATGATCGGGTATCACAATCCTAAGAGTGTCATATAGGGAGCTCAACGAGACGCCATGGCCACGATAGGCCAAGGCCTCGAGGACTCCGAAATACTCCCCGGCTAGTAGTAGTGTCTTTTTCGGATTCATTGTTAGCTTCTTTGCCCTGGCACTCGCTGCGCGCAATGCGCACACCAGCTCCTATAGCTAGCCTTTCACGACTCCCAGCGCTTTTAGTGCATGAGCCAGTGCGGGCAAAAGCTTCCAGCGCCAATGTGCTTCATCCTCTGCGGAGCTTGCCGAAGCTGCTGCGCGAACCGACCCACCGTCATCGGCGAGAGCAAACGTGTAGATAAGACTACCGTCATTGCGCCTCGGCAGAGAGACCGGATGCTGCTCAAACAGTGCCTTGCCAACGTTTCCATATTGAAGATTGGCAGCACTGTATGAGTTATACCCTGCCGTATCGGCCAATTGTGTTGCTGTGAGAGTCTGGTCCGGTGCGTAAAAGTGTGCCTGCAACATCCGGATCTGTGCCGTGGTGAGCGTGGGTAGGATCGTCTCAAACGCACGTGCGTAAGCCGCGAACCCGACCTCGCCGCTAATCTCCGCTGGCCCGAGTGCGGTGTCAATGGCTTGTTTCGCCGCCGCGATGGCGCCGTTGATGGTATCGGACAATACCTTGTGAACGGGCTTCCCACCGTACCATGCCCAGCATTGCGCCCCCGTCGAGCTTGCTCTCGCGACGAGTTGGTAACCTCGATACAAGGGCATTTTTTCGTCTTTCATTTTGTCCTCCTCTATTGTGCCAGTGGACGTGCGTCGATTCTTCAAGCCTGACGTATTCGTTGAAATGATCATTGGGCGGATTCAGGACATGGGTCGGCGGTGTTCCAGACCAGAAGACTGCTTCATAGGTGTCAGGGGTCTGAGCTATCAGGGTGTGCCGGTGCTTGGGAAGACAATGAAGCGGGAGCGTTTGCGTTTAGTGACCGGGGTATTTTTTCCAGAAGCCGTCCGCAAGGTCGCCATCCAGATCCCATTCCGGAAAGTCGAACAGGTCGTCCGCGATTTCCTCGATGATCGCCCGCAATTCAAGCGGCGTCATCCATGACGACGGAATGGCGTCGACGCCGTGCATGGCGCCGAGCAGGTTACCCGCGATCGATCCCGTCGAATCCGAATCGCCATCGTGATTGACGGCGTGGATCACGCCCTCGCGGAAATCCTTCGCGACCAGGGCGCAGTAAATGGAAATCGCCAGTGCCTCCTCGGCTATCCATCCTTCGCCTAGTTGCCCTATAACGTCGGCCTGATCCGTCGCATTGGCGGCCAGCGACTCGGCCAGTTCGATGGCGGCGAGCGTTTCCTCGTGGTGAGCGCAGGTTTGCAGGCAGGCTTTGGCACTGGCGAGTGCGTCCGGCAGGTTGGCGCCTTCAACGAGCATGAGGATCAGGACGGCAAGCACGCCGCCAGGCAGGATCCCCGTCGGATGGCCGTGCGTGAGGCTGGAAAGATCAGTGCCGAGTCTAAAGACCTGCATCGGCGCGGTGCGCTGCCCGAGTCGCGAGCCAAAGAGGCCGGCGGGCGCGACGCGCATCACGCCCCCGCAACCCTTGCTGTCGTTGCGGGCGGGCGCGCCAAGAGTGGTCATCGCCTGCAGGGCCGACAGGCAGGTGTTGCCCGGCGCCCGCCGGCTGAGCAATGCCTCCTGCCCGAACAGCCAGCCTGGCTGCTCGCCACCGAACTCGAGTTCGTGGCGCGGTGCCATGCCCTGCGTGCGCAGCCACCGCAAGTACGCGTGTGCAGTGACACTGGGATATGTCGTGATCCCTTTCTGGCAGCCCCTGACCCACCCGCGCAACAGTCCTTCCGCCGTGAACAGGGTCATCTGCGTGTCGTCAGTGATCCTGCCGAGGCCGCCATACGCGGGCGCGTAGTCGGTAAGGCCCGCTGGGCCGAAGCGGCGCAGGATGGCCTCGCGCGTCATGAATTCAATCGGTGCACCGAGTGCATCGCCGACGGCGCCGCTGAGCAGGCATCCGTGGAAGCGCTTGCGCATCATGTCACGGGCGGCCTTGCCGCTAGGATCTGAGATATCGGAGAGGGCCCTGCGAGGGCTGTTCGGCATGGGCAAATTGTCCTGACGGGTTGGTTACGGTGACCGACGTGGGGCTTCCTTCCACTTCTGTCACACAGTTCTTGCTTCCGCTTGCTCGGCAAGATATCATCAAAATGACGATGTTGAAAAGCTGAAAATGATTACATTTCGGCGAACCCCCACTTCCGCAGGGAGCGAGATGACAGTCAAGACCAGCGCAGGGCCCACGCCGGACGTCGAGGACCTGAGCTACGCACAGCGCGAGCGGCTCGCCTATCTGGAGTTCCGCTTGTACTTCTTTGGCGAGGCGAGTCGGCCCGACCTCTACGTGCGCTTCGGGGTCGCGCCTGCCGGAGCGACGCGGGATTTCGCGCTCTACCGGGAGCTGGCGCCGGCGAACATCGTCTTTCACGGCAGTAGCAAGACGTACCGGATAGGCGTGGATTTCTCCCCGATATTCGAGCACGACATACGGCGCGTGCTGTCCTCCCTTACCCAGGGGTTTGGCGCGGGCGTGGAAGGCGTGGCCGGGCCGATGCTGCCGTGCGAGTCGCCCGCCACGCTTAGCGCCCCGCGTCTGGACGTGCTGGCTGCGGTCTGCCGGGCCATTCACGCCGGACGGCCGCTGGCGATTCGCTACCATGCGATGTCGAGCGGCGCGTCGGAGCGCGTGATCGTGCCATTCGCGCTAGTGGATACCGGGTTGCGCTGGCACGCCCGGGCGTTCGATCGCAAGTCCGGCGAGTTCCGGGATTTCGTGCTCACGCGCATTGAGTCGCCGCGGGAGCTGGACGATGACGTGAAGCCGGGGGAGCGCGCGGAAACGGACATCCAGTGGGCAAGGGTCATCGAGCTGGATCTCGTGCCGCATCCGCGCTTGCAGCGGCCGGAGATTATCCGCATGGACTACGGCATGACGAGCGACGTGCTGCGCGTGAAGGCGCGGGCAGCCGTGGCCGGCTACATGTTGCTGCGCTGGAGCGTCGATTGCTCGCCGGACCATACGCTGGAAGGCGAGCAATACCGGTTGTGGCTGCGCGATCCGCTTGCCTTGTATGGCGCGAGCAGCGCCATGCTGGCGCCGGGTTATGCACCGCCGGTGACGACGAAGGGCTGAGGGCGCAGGCCGGGACAGGAAGACAACACAACAACGGGGCAAGGCAGGAACAGGGGGTACAAGAGTGCAGAAGATCAGATTTGGCCTGGCGCTGGACGGGCAGCGTGGCTGGCATGTGCGCAATGCGCTTGGCGAGTCGACCGTCGGTCCATTGGGGATGCTGGCGCTGCTGGAAATGCAACTTGGTCTGGTGCGCATGACGCCGTCCCATTCGGAGCGCGTCGTGCAGATGCGTGCCTGCCTGGCGCAGGCCTGCAATGGCCAGCGCTTCTATGAGCGCAGCTTTGCCGTCGATGAACTGGGCACGGCGGCGCGGCTGCTGGCATGGCGCGACCAATGGTACGAGCACGGCTGGGATGGCAGGATTCCGGCTGGCGCTTCCAGGCGCCTGCGCGACCTGGCGGACGTGGAAGAACTCGCGCGTGAGCAGGTGGCGCCGGGCGTGGGCCAAAGGCTCGCGGATGTATCGATGGCGCTGGTGGCACGCACGCCGCAGATCGCGTCCGTGCTCCTGCTCGACGCGCCGTCCGAGTTTCCCTTGGGCTGGCGCCGCGTGTTGGAGCAACTGCCGATCGCGGTCGCCGAACCCGCGCTTGCTCGGGCCACGTCAGGTACGGTGCTGGCTGCATTGCAGCAGAGCCTGATCGCTTCGCTGTCGGGGCAGGTGCCGGCGCCCGTGGTTTGGCGCGATGACGGCTCCGTGCGGATCGTGCGCGCCGAAACCCAGTTGGCCGGCGCGCATTGGCTGGCGCACCGCATCCGCCTGAACGGCCCCGACGTGGCGGTGGTGGCCCAGCGCGACGGTTCGCTGCTCGACGCGTCGCTGGACGCACTAGACCTGCCCAGGCTTGGACTGTCAGATCGCAGTCCCTATCGTCCCCCGCTGCAATTGCTGCCGCTGGCGTTGCGGCTGATGTGGGCGCCGCTCGATTTCCATGCCTTGCTACAGTTCATGTCGCACACGGTGCAGCCACTGCCTAGCTTCGCGCGACGGCGCATCGCCGAGAAGATGGCCGATGCGCCGGGCATCGGTGGCCAGCGCTGGGCGGCATTGCTCAAAGAGATCGACGACCACTACGGCGATGAAGCCGGGGCCGTGCGGCAGGAGATCGCCTACTGGATTGACCATCTACGCTTCGCGCCCGCGGACGGCGCGCCGCTCGCCACGATCTATGACCGTGTGGCGCGGCTGGCCGAGTACTTCCGCAAGCGGCTGACCGACCCGGACGACGCCCGACGCGCCGGCTGGCTGGCCGGGCATGAGCAGGCCACGGCCGTATTGCAGGCGTTGCAGGGCCTCCTGGATCAGGGCGTACAGGCCATCCGGCCGGAAGCGCTGGACAAGCTGGTGGCGCAGGCCACGTCGCGCGGCACGTCGAATCCGCTGCTGCAGGCGCAAGCCGGCGCAAAGGCCTGCGTGACCGATCCCGCCGCACTGATCGAACCGTTTGACGACGTGATGTGGTGGCATCTTGCAGCCGTGCCGCTGGTGTCGCCATATCCGTGGTCGGCCGGCGAATTGGCTACCTTGCGCCAAGCCGGCATTGATCTTCCCGACACCACGACACTGCTGGCGAGCCAGGCCAAGGGATGGCTGCAGCCCATCCTGCGCGCCGGGCAATGTCTGACATTGGTCCTTCCGAGGGCGGGAGAGGAAGCGCATCCGGTCTGGCTGCTGCTGTCAGGCATCCTCGCCGGCGCGCCGGTCGGATCGGTCGAGGCCGCACTGACGGAACCGACCATTGCCGGCGAAACCTCCACGGTCCCGCACCGGCCGTTGCCGGCGCGGCGCCGCTGGTGGCAGTTGCCGGAGGGCGTCACGCTGCCGTGGCCAGAGAGCATGTCGTTCACCAGCCTGGAGCAGTTGATCTTCAATCCGTACCAGTGGGTACTGAACTATCCGGCCCGCCTGCGTCCGTCTACGCTACTGAGCCTGCCGAACGACTTCCGGCTGCTCGGCAATCTCGCGCATCGCGTCGTTGAGCGGCTCTATCTCGAAGCCGGCAGCGCGCAGTGGTCGCACGAGCAGGTCATGCAATGGTTCGACACGCATCTGGATGCGATCGTCGGGGAGGAGGGCGCCGTGCTGCTGATGCCCGGCAAGCGTGCCGAGGTGGAGTCGTTCCGCATGCGCTTCCGGGCCTCGCTTGGCCAGTTGCACAGCCATCTGCGCGGTTGCGGGCTGACGTCCATCGCGCCAGAGGCGGCGCTGGCGGGCGACACCTCGCTCGGCCATCTGCGTGGCAGCAGCGACCTGCTGCTGAATCTGGCGTCGGGCGGGCAGGCCGTCATCGACATGAAATGGGCGGGAGACAAGAAGTATCGCGAGAAGCTTGTACACCAGAAGCATCTCCAGTTAGCGATCTACGCGAAACTGGTCGCCCAAGAAAGCGGCCGCTGGCCGCACGTGGCCTACTACATCCTGAGCAGGGGCGAACTGCTAACCACCAGCGCGGAAGTGTTCCCGGGCGTGCGCGCGGTGGACGCGCCGGAGGGGAGCACGGCGCTGCTCTGGCAGCGTCTGCTTGATACCTGGCGCTGGCGCAAGGGGCAGATCGACGCGGGCGCGATCGAGCTCGTGTTCGACGGGCTCGCACCGACGGATGCCTCCGCGCCGCCTGTCGCCGAACTGCCGATCGAGCCGCTCGATCCCCGCTACAACGACTTCATTCACCTGGCCGGCTGGGAGGGCTGAGCATGGCAGCATCTATTCGCTTCATCAGTGCCGGTGCCGGCAGCGGCAAGACGTACACGCTGACTGAGATCCTTCACCGCGAGCTGTCCGAAGGGCGCGTGCAGCCCGGCGGCGTGCTGGCGACGACCTTCACGACTAAGGCCGCTACCGAACTGCGGGAGCGGGTGCGCTCGCACCTGATCCGCCAGAACGCCTATGCACTGGCCAACGCCATGGGGCAGGCGCGAATCGGCACGGTCAACAGTGTGTGCGGTGGCCTGCTGCAGCGCTTTGCGTTCGAAGCCGGCATGCCGGTCGAACAGCGCGTGCTTGACGAGGCGCAGTCCGCGCAACTGCTGCGCGAGGCGATCGACACGGTCATGGAGCGCGAGGCGCTCGCGGAATTGCTGGCCGTGGCCCGGCGGTTGTGCCTGGACGAGGTCGCCCGTGGGGACGGCGAAGCGCCGTGGCGCAAGGCATTGCGGGCCATCGTCGACCAGGCGCGTGCCAACGACATCGACGCGGAGACCCTGCGCGGCTTCGGGGAGAGGAACGCACGGAGCCTGCTGGCGCATTTCCCCGCCGCCACGACGGATGACCTCGACGGTCAACTGCGCTCGGCCATCGTGTCGGTGCTCCCGTTGCTCCGGGAAGCGATCGAGGTGAAGGCGAAAAAGGTCACGCAAGAATACCTGCACATGTGCGAAGTCTGCCTGCGCGACATGGAGCACGGCCGCATGACCTGGGCGCAATGGAACCGGGTGGCCAGCAAGGTGCCGGAGGCGGGCCTCAAACCGGCCGTGCAGCCGGTGGCCGACGCGGCCGCCCGCCATGCGGCCCATCCGCGGCTGCACGCGGACCTACGCGACTATCTGTGCCGCTTGTTCGGCCTCGCCGCCGACGCCCTGCAGGCCTACGACGACCTGAAGCTGCAACTCGGCGCGATCGACTTCACCGACCAGGAACGCAAGCTGCTCGACGTGCTCGATCTCCCGTTCGTAGCCGAAACGCTGGCGGACGAACTCGATCTGCTGATGGTCGACGAATTCCAGGACACCAGCCCGATCCAGCTTGCGCTGTTCCTCAAGCTGGCCGGCCTGGCCCGGCAGGTGGTCTGGGTGGGCGATGTGAAGCAGGCGATCTACGGCTTTCGCGGCAGCGACACGGTGCTGATGAAGGCCTTCCTCGCCGCACTGCCCGAACTGGGCGGTACGCGGGACGTGCTTCCGAAGTCGTGGCGCTCGCGGCCGTCGCTGGTGGAACTCGTCAACCAGGTGTTCACCAACGGATTCGACGGCTTGGCGCCGCAGGAAGTCGTTCTGACGCCGACGCGCGACGAACTGGGCGGCACGCCCGCCGTGATCGACTGGATACTGCACGGGGACAACAAGCCCGAAAGAGCCGAAGCGCTGGCGTCCGGCATCGCCAGGCTGATCACCGATGGCACGCCGGTGGTCGACCGTGAGACGAAGGCGGTTCGTCCGGTCTGCCTTTCGGATATCGCCATCCTGCTGCGGTCGAACGAGGGCGTGCAGGAGGTTGCCGCCACGCTGCGGCGCCGCGGCATCGCCAGTTCGACCGCGCAACCCGGGCTGCTGGCGCAGCCGGAGTTGGTCCTGGCGCTGGCGTGCCTGCGCCGCCTGAACGATCCCCACGACACGCTGGCGACTGCCGAGATCCTGTCGCTGGCCGATTGCGCCCGTCCGGAGCAATGGCTGGCCGACCGGCTGGCCTGGATCGACAGCGGCGCGCCGCCCGCGCAGTGGCAGGAGGGAACGCCGGCAGGCGCGGCGCCGCATCCGATCCTTGCCGTGCTGACGGAATTGCGCGCACAGAGTTCGCTGTTGGCGCCGCGAGAGGCGGTCGAACTCGTGCTGACCCGCTGCGGCATCGTGCTCCGGGTCGTGCAATGGCAACAGGACACCGACCGGGCGCGGCTGCGCGTGGCGAATGTCGACCGGCTGGTGGAACTGGCCGGCGAGTACGAGGACGAGTGCCAAACGAGTCGCGAGGCGGCCACGCTGTCCGGCTTCCTGCTGTGGCTGCAGGACCTTGCCGCAGCCAGCCTCGACACGTTGGCCCAGCCCGGGGTGGATGCGGTCAGCGTGATGACCCATCACGGCGCCAAGGGGCTGGAGTGGCCGGTCGTGGTGCTGTGCGATCTCGCGAGCGATATTAAGGGCCGGCTCTGGAACACCGTGCAGGCGGAATCGCCGTCAGACTTCAACGTGCACCAGCCGTTGGACGATCGCGTGTTGCGCTACTGGCCGTGGCCGTTCGGCGCGCAGAAGACGGTGGCCGTGGCCGACGTGGTCGGGGCGTCGCCGACCGGCATGGCCGCCCGCCACGAGGCCGACGAAGAGCACAAGCGCCTGCTCTACGTGAGCATGACGCGCGCCCGCGACGCGCTGGTGCTGGCGCGGGAGGCAAAGAACCCAGTGGGCGAATGGATGGGTACCATGCAGCTCGATAGCTATCTGCCGGCGGCAGACGCCGGGACGCTTGCGCTGGCCAATGGCGATACCGTCCCGTTTCGTCGCGACCGGCTTCACGCCGAGTCCGCCGACCTGCCGCACGAGGCGCTCGGGCATGACCTCGCGTGGTTCGTCCAGCCGGTGCAGATCAGGTCGCGGCTGCCGCTGACGGTCAGCCCGTCGGCCTCCGCTGAGCTGGCAGCGACGGTCGTGGAGACCGTTCGGATTGGCACGCGCATTGATACGAGCGACATCGCGGAACGGGGCATCCTGGGCGACGCGATCCATGCCTGCCTGGCCGCCGATCTCGCCTGCCCGGAGCAACCGGTCAGCGTCGAGGGGGTACAGGCTGTACTCGAGCGGATGGGAGTTGCGCGCCCGGCGCTCGCCGCGCCGCTGCAAAGCCAACTGGGCGCCATCCGTCAGTGGCTGCAGGCTCGCTGGCCGGGCATGGCGGCCGTTGTAGAACTGCCGATGACCCGGTCGCTCGACAGCGGCCAGCGGGTGAACGGCCGCAGCGACCTGCTGATTCGGACGCCGACCGGCTGGATTCTCCTCGATCACAAGTCGACCCCGGCGGCCAGCACCCAGTGGGCGGCCCTGGCGTCCACCCATGCCGGCCAGCTTGCTGCCTACAAGGAGGTGATCGAGGCTGCCAGCGGCTTGCCGGTGGAAGAGGTGTGGCTGGTGTTGCCGGTGGCCGGCGCGGCGCTGCGGGTCGAGTTGCGGCTCGCGGCCTGAAGTAGATGGAAACCTGGAATCGAGGAGGGAGATGCCGCTACCGGTTCGAAGCCATCTGTCCGGCCGCGGCCTGGATGGGCAATCGCGGCATTCTGCACGATGACACGGGCAAGATCGTTCGCTCCTGGTCGCGCAAGGCGTGGATCACGTGCCAGCTATCGTTCAAGGGGCGCAACCGGCAGCCGCTGATGCGGCCGGGCCAATATACCGAGCTGTTCTTTGAGGACGAGGCAACCGCCCTGGCCGCGGGACACCGGCCATGCGGAGAGTGCCGACGCGACGACTGTTCGGCATTCAAGCGGGCATGGTCCGCCGGAAACGGGAAGGACGCGGCAACGCCAATTGGCGAGATCGACCAGTTTCTGCACGAGGAACGCACAGGCGACGACCGGAGCGGGGCCGACTGGCAGGCTGCGCTGGAGAGCCTCTCTGCCGGCGTGATGGTGGAGGTGAACGGGGCCGCCTGCCTGTGGAACGGAAGCCGGCTGCTCAGGTGGACGGAACGCGGCTATGTAACGCCGGAAAATCTCGGTCGCCCTTCCGGCCTGGTCCGGCTCATCACGCCGCCGTCGGTGGTGCGGGCCATCGCGGCGGGCTACGCGGTCAGGCTGCTGCCGCCGTGTCTATGATCGGGGCAAGATGGCTCAGCCTTCCCCTCGACGGCGCTCACCAGCCGATCATATAGAGCAAACCTCACCAAGCGAGCTTGTCTGTTGGCAGCATTAAAGTCGAATGCCGACGGTATCGAAATCGCATTATAGGAGCCGATCGGTATGAAACCGCGCAATTACCTGCTGGAACGATGGTATCGAATGCAACAAGCTGACCGTCTCACCGCTATATTGATTAATTATTGACTATGCGTCGCCGAGTCCTTATCTCTTGGATAGCCGTCAACAACGACCCCTTCGAGCGCGACCGAGCTGGAAGCGCTTTTCGCCTCATTGATGGCGCACCAGTCCCCGGCCCCACGCTTACACTTTTGTTCGATCCGGATTCACCCTACGTCGGGAGCATCGCCGATGTTGTGTTGTTTCATAGTCGATATGCTGAAGGGAAGGAAACCCGTCAGTCAAGAGCATTTCAACAGACGGTTGACGAATTGCATCTCAGGGACCCAGGGCTGCGAATCCACGCGGAACCCTGGGATGGAGATGACCCAACGGATCACGGGCAAATATTCGACTTCTTGCGGGAACGACTGCCTGAGTTGCGAAGAAGATTCGCGGACAGGGAGTTGATCTTGCATGTGAGTCCTGGTACGCCATCGATGCAAACGGTCCTCGTCCTGATGGGGGAGACTGGATTCATCGATTCGCCATTTTCGCTGGTCAAGTCCTACCGGAAGGAGGAGCGAAACGGCCGCCCAGCGGTCGTGCCAGTCCAACTCGGAATCGATAGTTACTACAAAGCCTACCGCGCTGCCAGACCCTCGGAGGTGTCATTTGAGGACGCGACAGTCGTTTGGGATCCGGCGCGCTTTCAGTCGGAGCGCATGCGAAGAATCTTCGATGAAGCTCGAAGGTTTGCTCAGTTGAACGTGCCTGTCCTTCTGCTCGGCGAACGGGGTACGGGCAAGACGACGCTGGCGGGATGGATTCGATCGCACAGTCCCTATCGGGTGCCGGATCGAGATGGTCATTGGCCGGCGGTTGCATGCGGGCAGTACACCCCCGAGACGATGCGAGCGGAACTGTTCGGCTACAAACGGGGTTCGTTCACTGGTGCCATCAAGGATCATGACGGACTCCTTGTGGTAGCCCACAAAGACACGCTTTTCCTCGATGAGATTGGGGACATCGGAAAAGACCTACAGCGACTTCTGATTAAGGCTGTGGAGGAAAAGCGCTACGTGCGGCTCGGCGACGACCGCCAATTGACCAGTGACTTCAGGCTGATCTCGGCGACCAATCTCCCGGACGATAAGTTGCGTGAGCGACTGGATCCAGACTTTTTCGATCGCATAAGCATGCTCACGTTGCGTATGCCATCACTGCGGGAGATTCCAGAAGAAATTCCGTGGCTGTGGGAGATGGTGTTTGCACAAGCTTCGCAACGGGCAGGCAGTGGGCGAGTTCGACTTCCGTCCAGCGCGCACCGAGCGATCATCGACCAACTGTCGCGCCATCCGCTGCCCGGCAACCTTCGAGAATTGTTCCGTGTGGCATACCGGACGATTGCCGCTCGGGTCGATCAGCATTCGCCGTTGTCAGTCACCGATGCCGTCGAATACGGTCTCGCAGCCGTGGAAGGCACACCATCAGAAGTCGGGTTGGATGGAGGGCCTAAAGCCGTTGCTCGCGCGTTTGCTGAGTCGACCAGCCTTGAGTCGCTTGTCACCCTACGCGAGCCGATCCAAACGAAGTCCGTTGAGAGAGCGTTCAAGGCTTACCTGGCAGACGAAATCCGAAGGATCGCTAAGAAGCACGGGGTGACTCCAGATACACTCTGTGATGTTACTGACCGCGCGCTGCGGGAGTGGGCCACAAATGAGCGGCGGAATAAATAATCCGAATATCGGAAAAAATCTTCCAGAAATTGCGGAGGTATTACGACTCATTGTTGATGATTAGATCCCGATTTTGTGTATAAGTCATTGTATTTTAAGGATTTATTGCGTCATGTTGGTCTGCTGGGCGACAGGCTGGCACGTATATCGCACTACTGGCTAGCGTAGGGCCGGAATGTTCCGAGCCGCGTCAACCCCGGGATATACAGCGAAATGAACATGAACATTGCCACCAGCGTTCTCGCAGCCAGTGAGCTTCCGGCGATCACACAACACGCCTGGGCCAGGATGTGCAGCCGCCGGCTGAATGGTCAAACCATCGATACAGTCCTGAACTACGGTCGAGTAATTCATGTCCGCGGTGCAGCGATTCACGTCATTGGGCGCAAGGAGGTGGAAAAGCTTGCACGGTTTGGTGTCGATGTCGGCGACTGCGAGGGGGTGCAAGTGGTCTGCACGCCTGACGACTCCGCCATTCTGACGGTGTACAGAAACAACGACTTCCGCGCGCTGAAGCCGCGCGATGGAAAGCGCTGGCACTAACAAGGCTGAACTTCGCACATGGAGAACGACGAGGGGTAATGCATGGGATGGGCCAAATACCTAGAAGATATCGCCAGTCGGCATAACGGGACGTCGCTCGTCCAGAACCGCTTCCAAAGGGAAGCTGAGCATGTGGTTCCGCCCAAAAGAACCAAGTCATCCGATAAGCCCCGGTTGAAGAATCAAGGAGAACAAAACGTGTCAGAGCTCAAAGACTTCGTCGTCACGACGGCCCGTCCATTGCCCGTCATTTTGCTTGCCGATGTCAGCGGGAGCATGGCAACGAACGGCAAAATCGACGCGCTCAACGATGCGATCCTATCGATGATCGAGAGCTTTGCGGCTGAGGATAGCAGCCGCGCTGAGGTCCATGTTTCGGTGATTGCGTTCGGCAAAGGGGGAGCAAGGCTGCACCAACCCTTGATGCCTGCAGGACAGATCAAGTGGGATCGCGTCACTGCGGCAGGCAATACGCCCATGGGTGCAGCGTTTGAGATGGTCGTGAAGATGGTTGATGACCACGACCAGATTCCCAGTCGCGCGTATAGGCCAACCGTCATTCTCGTGTCGGATGGACAGCCTACGGACGAGTGGCGGGAGCCTCTGCAACGCATGCTCGCCTCTGAACGCACCGCCAAAGCCTCGAGGTTTGTGCTGGGAATCGGAGATGACGCCGATCCAGCAATGCTGGCGGAGTTTCTGGCAGACCCAACTGCACGCGTTTACTCGGCGCATGAAGCCAGGCAGATCAAAAATTTCTTCCGCTGGGTCACGATGAGCGTTACTCAGCGCACACGCAGCGTGAATCCAAACAGCGTGGTCGTGGTTGATCCTATGTCTCTTGATGATTATGAATTCTAGAGGTGACTTCGTGCGCAATGGTCGAGTTGACCACTTTGGAGCCAGTGTCGCGGGGCCTGCGCACCGAGCGCTGCGCCGGCCAAACGAGGACCAATGGCTCGGTGTTTCTGGCGCCTTCGGCAGTTTGGTGGTGGTAAGCGACGGCCTAGGTTCGAAAAGCCAAGCAAGGCATGGCGCCAAGAAGGCCTGCGTTGCCACGTTGCGGGCTGTCCGTGAGTGGCACAAGGATGGGACGCACTCGCTCGATGATTTGGTCGGGCGCATCGAGCCACTGTGGCTGGAGGAGATCGCGCCGTTCGATCGCTCCGACTGCGCTGCAACTTGCTTGTTTGCACTTGCACACGTCGGCGGGGGGGCTTACTTCGCTGCGCTTGGCGACGGCATGGTGGCGGTTCGAATGCGTGGTCTCATTGAGCGGGTGGAACACACTCGAGGATCGACGTTCTCCAACGAGACCCAGTCCCTTGGCAGTGGTGGTGTCTGGGCAATGTGTTGCCATAAGCATTCCGAAATTGAAATGGCGGTACTTGCGTCCGACGGGGTATCGGATGACTTGCGTCCCGATCGACTCGACGACTTCGTCCTGTGGCTGAAAGACAAATTCACACATCTGCCGCCTCTTGCACGATGGCGCTCTCTGCGTCGTGAGTTAGCTCAGTGGCCGACACCTCGACATCTCGACGACAAGACGATCGCGGTGCTGGTTTGGCCGGGTAAGGAAGCAGCATGACATCCGTTGCAAGGCAGGTGACCGACCTGAATGGGGCGCGTCACGTTTTAACTCGGCAAATCGGGCGCGGCGGTCAAGGCGCTGTCTTCGAAGTCAAGGGCGGACGGCTGGCCGCCAAGATCGTCTTCAACTCCTCAGCCTCACGGCGTGAAAAACTCCGGAACCAGCTCACTCAGGTCAAACGATTGCCCCTGGCCGATCTCGAGATTGCGCGACCACTCGAGATGCTGCGTGAGCCGGTCCTTGGCTATTTGATGGAACTTCTGACCGGGATGCAGCCGCTGAGCGCGCTTTGCAATCCGCCGAAATCAGCGACCTCCGTCAAGGGGTGGTATTTCGAAACCGGTGGTCTGCGTAGGCGCTTGGCACTGCTGGCTCGCACGGCCGATGTGCTGTCAGCTCTTCATGGAAAGGGATTAGTCTATTCCGACCCCTCACCGCACAACATCTTCATTTCCGAGTCTAGGGACGCGAATGAAGTCAGGTTCATCGACAGCGACAACATCCATTACACATCTAGCGCTGGGATGGCTTCGATATTTACTCCTGGCTATGCGGCTCCCGAACTCATGCGCTCCATTTCGGGAGTGAATTCGCTCACAGATGCACATGCCTTCGGCGTCCTGTGTTTCCAGACCTTGTCACTCGTTCACCCGTTGATCGGCGACTCAGTTTCAAACGGCCCGCCCGAACGCGAGGAGGATGCGTTTGCAGGAGCCGTGCCTTGGGTCGATCACCCGAGCGATCGGTCGAATTCCTGCTCAAGCGGCATACCCCGTTACTTGACAATGTCTTCGCGATTGGCGGAGATTTCGCAGAGAGCCTTCGGCGTTGGCCTCAATCAGCCTTTGCAACGCCCAGGAGTTTCTGAGTGGGCGGAGAGATTGCACGCCGCCGCAGATGCAACGGTTCAGTGTTCGGAATGCCAAGGCACCTTCTATATGAATGCCACGCAGTGCCCTTGGTGTGAAGCGCCACGTTCCAATTTCGCGATTGCAGAGTTCCACCTTTGGGATCCCTCGCTGGGTGAAGGATCTGAGATCGTGTCGAAGCCCTCCAGGGATCGACGTAGGCCGGTGCTTGCAGCCGCGGTGGCGCTGACCGACGGGGAAACGAAGGTCATTACGCGTCGCCATGTCAATGGGCAGGTTGGTCGGGAGGGGCAGCGACCGATGATCGAGTTGAGGCTCGAAGGAGCGCGTGTGACGCTTCAGTCTGTAGATGGAGCGACCTATCGACTCACATCACCCTCCGGGACTCGGTCCGCTGAAGTCGGATCCAGACCTTCCTCCATTCTGCTGAAGCAAGATGAAGCTTCCTGGCGTTTGCATCTTGGAGCGGCAGCCACATTGCACCGAGTCGTATCCTTTACTGCTCGGAAGGGGGAGACCAAATGAAGGCCCATGAGGTGCCCTACGGAACGTGCTCGCTGGTTGACCTCGTCACCGCTGATGCGGAAAATTTCGACAAATCAGTGGCAATGAGGCGTGAAATTGCGATTTTGTTCTCGGAGTCCACGGGGCAATCGCTACTTCGTGCCGGTTCAATGGCGGTGAGCGTCGTCGGACGAGACAAGCAAGCGCAATCCATTCTCGCCAGATTGAGAGGCCGCAACCTGCCCAGGATCGGGTGGGTCACCGCTACAACCCCGAAGAGCGGTCCTATTGAATGGATCCAAATCCAGGTCCATGAATTTCCTGTGCAGTACTCCTGGCCGGGCGACATCGACTTGGGAGTGGACGAGAAGGTTGTTGACGTCATCCGCCAGAAGCTCGGAAAAAGCATCTCCACAACTGAAATCATCGAATGGCTGACCGAACGTTTTGTATTGGTCGACCAGGAGTTCGGTTCCAGGGTATTCATCTCGGGCAGTCCAACTTCTGAGAGCGATCACCGACGCCCATTCCGCATGCACGGGAAGGGCTACGCGATCGACGTTCAGAAGGCGCCTGACGACAGGTTGCTGCTGACCCGCCTGGTCGAGGCAAGGCGCGGGGCTTCCCCAGAGGAAAGACGTCCAATCGTCCCTGTTCAAGGGAACGTCCGTTTTTGTGACTCCACCATTGCTGGAGCGTTCCGGGGAGCAGCGCGGTCTCAGTTGGATCAACTGGTCGAGCAAGCCGGCAGCTACCTCAATGTATGGCGCGAGTACAACAAAATTGAGCGAGACAGTGTATTCCGCCGAGCGAGGACACTCGGATGGCTCAGCTATTCGGAGGCAAGGCGCCTAGCCGATGGCCGTTGGCGCTTTCTGATCCAAGATACCAAGCAACTCGACACCGCATTGAATCTGCTGCGTGGTGCAGAAAATGTAGAACTAGAGGCCTCGTCACAGCCGCCGCGGGAGCTTCAGGACACTTCGGACACGTCAGGCGGTGGCCTGGCAACGGAAGGGGGAGCGGACAGGAAATCGAAGGCGTTTGTCGGAGCTTTCGTTGGTGGCGATCCTGGTCGATACATTGACATACTTCCCGCGGGCGACTTGGATGAGCGTGATCCGCCAATTCCGGGCGTGCTGTTCATGAGCATGAGCGGAGACAGAAGGCGATTGGAACGCAGGGAACGGGCTCAAGCGAGCATCGCGTTAGCCGAGTGCCCCATGCCCCAATTGGGCCTGCTTCTTGAGGGCAGCTCGGTACCAGAGCGACGACGGAAGACGGAGACCGCTTTGTCGGCGTTGGTTCGAGAGTTGTTCGGGGGCGATCCTACGCCCAGACAGGTCGAAGCGATTCGAGTTGCTTTGAACACGCCGGACGTCGCCCTGATTCAGGGGCCACCGGGGACCGGGAAGACGAAGACGATCGCTGCACTCCAAGCCCGACTGGCTGAACTGGACGAGGAGGGTGATCTTGCTGGTCAGACGCTTCTTACGAGTTATCAGCATGATGCTGTCGAGAACGCTGCGGCTCGAACGCTGGTATTTGGCCTGCCTGCGATAAAGGTCGGTAGGAAACACGGAAGCACTGACGATGGTGATGGCTTCGACCGTTGGCGGCGTGAGCGTGTCGACGGAATTCGAGCTGATCTGGCGCGTTTGCCGGAGAGGCCAGTCAGTGAAGTCCTACGGAAGGTTAGGTCTATATCTGCGGCCTATCACGCATCCAGATTCAGTCCAACGGAAACCACGAAGATGGTCCGCGATATCGAGGACATCACGCGACCATACCTTTCTCCGTCGCTGTTGGATCGTCTCTTGACCATTCGCCAGGAACTCTCTGGAAAGCAAGACAGTGGATCATCATTCCAAACGGACGAACGCGACCTGCTCTTGAAAGCCATACGGGGAATTCGTGTAGATGCGATCAGCTTCGGCGACGATGGCCCTAAGAACGCCATGAAGGTCCTTCACAGACTCGAGTCGCTCGGTGCGTGCGATGGGGATGTCCGACAGCTTCTCACGGCTGCATCCGACTGGGATACGGACGATGAGCCAGCATTCCTGCATCAACTAAAGTCGCTGCAGGATGCACTCTTGGATCGCTTTTCAGAGCCGGTCGCTATTGGGGGGGCGAGTCGCCATGGAGATCTGGAGGAGATCCTGCCCGAGATCGTCAATGAGCTTTTCTCGCGGGCACGCGAGTCCTCCGGCGGTGAGGACGCTGTCCTCTACGAGTATCTCTTCGATCTTGAAAACGACGTCGATGCGGTCAGATCTGCTGTGCGTGACTACACCGTCGTGTTGGCAGCCACATGCCAGCAGGCAGTCGGATTTCAGATGAGTGAGCTGAAGGGAGAGGGGAGTGTCTTCGCGAACGTCATTGTTGATGAGGCTGCGCGAGCCAATCCTCTTGACTTGTTCATTCCCATGGCACTGGCTGAACGGCGCATCATCCTGGTCGGTGATCATCGACAGTTGCCGCACATTCTGGAGCCAGATGTCGAAGGGCAACTAGAGCTATCGGTGTCTGAAGAAACCCGCAACGCACTGCGCAGGAGTCTATTTCAACGGCTGTTCGAATCGATGCGAGCGCGGGAAGCGGTTGACGGCATCAAGAGGACCGTCACGCTTGACGTGCAATATAGGATGCACCCGGTGCTGGGAGGATTTGTCAGCGATACTTTCTATGCGCCCCACGGAGAGGCCTTCAGGTCTGAGACGCCTGCCATACAGTTCGAGCATGCTCTGCCAGGCTACCAGCCTCATGTGGCCGCTTGGGTTGACGTTCCACTCTCGGCAGGGAAGGAGCAGGGCGGTCAGAGCAAGCGCAGATCTGCGGAAGCACGTTGGATCGCCAAGGAGCTCAAGAGGTTGGCGACTTTGCGATCGGATCTCAGCTTCGGAGTGATCTCCTTCTACGCTGGTCAGGTTGATGGAGTCCTCGCGGAGTTGGAGCCACTCGGCATTGCCGAACAGTTGCCAGATGGATCGTTCCGCGTTGCTGATGCTTGGCGTGAGACTCGTGGAATGGACGGTCACCTCAAGGAGCGTATTCGGGTTGGTACGGTGGATGCCTTCCAGGGCAAGGAATTCGATGTTGTGTTCCTGTCCATGACCCGTTCGAATGATCTTCCAATCACTGACAACCGATCATTGAGAAGAAAATTCGGTCACCTCATGCTAGAGAACCGACTATGTGTCGCCATGAGCCGCCAGCAGCGGCTGTTGATAGTCGTGGGCGATTCCGGGATGCTCCGTGGCGAAGTTGCGGAGCAAAGTCTCGCCGGTTTGGTGGCATTCCGCAAACTATGTGAGGGGCGGCATGGCTGCATTATTTCAGCTTGATGCGCCGGTTTTGCACTTTGGCCCCCGCTTGCCAGGGGGAGTCGGGTACAGCCAGCGAAAATTTCTCCTGTGGCCGACGTTGATGTACCGGGTCGTCGCGCCCGAGGTCCGGCCCCGACGAATCAACATTCTGCAAAAGGCTGTGCTGGGCATGTGCCGAGCTGGGGTGACTTCTCCACCGCGAATCGGTGAAAAGCTGAGAATCCACCAAGACTTGGCCGAACTGATCATGAAAGAGCTCCTACAACGGGGGCTCATTAAGGCCGACGGACTGCCAACAGCCGCCGGTAATGAGGTTTTCGAGGACGAGGCGCTTGACATGAGGCCCCCGGTCACAGGCCATGTTTTCCAAGACCCGTGGTCCGGAGAGCTATGGCCGCGCTTCGTCCAGCACTTGGACTATGTGGAACTGGACCGTCGAGAAGGCGGGTTCCCTGACTTGATCTTGGGGACCAAAGGGAAGCCCCGCCGTGAACGCGCCTTCATGTGTCGTCCGGTCGATGATGCAATGCCTCCTTCTCCGGATGTGCGTCAAATCCTGCGTGCCACGTATCGACATAAGTCCGCTTTGCGCAACTCTGAGTCCTTTGAGGTGCCGGAAGGCGATGAGCACTTGGCACTCAATGTAGAGACTGCCCTGCAGCGCATCTCATTGGTAGATGATGTCCCCACTCCGGTCTTCCTGACTACGTTCATCTATCTGGCAGAGAACGAGAACACCGGGGATTGGCACGCATGCGATCCCTTTGGATTAGGGGAGAGTCCCACACTCAGGCGTGCCGTAGAACGTGAAGTTGCCTTCCACCCTAGGCTGCGCGCTGCGATTGAAGGGCTGATCGGTTCATCGCTTGATGCGCAGGCCGAGAAGCAACGTAAATGGATTGCTGAGTTGAGGGAACTCGCCAATTCGAACCTCGAAACCAAGTTCACGGTCAATGTGCGAGACTTGCCGGCCTTCGAAGAACTCCTGCAACTCGAGATGGCCTATCTGGACGCCGAACTGCTTGGCGAAGCTTGTCCCGAGCAACGACTACGCGACCTGTTGGGCGCAGCGAGACGGGCGCTGGAGTCGACGTTTCGATCGATTGCCTCGAAGTTCCCTCCCGGCGATGTCTGGCGCCATGTTTACTACAAGGACAAGGCTGGAAGGGATCGACCCGTTCAAGATCAAGCCTACGTCTCAGACGTCTACGAAGTTTGCGCTGTCAATTTGGGACTCACAGTCCCCCTTCCAAAGGCAATCCAAGGAACCAGGCCGAACCATCTGAGGGCCGCATGTTTCGAGTCTGGTTGGAGACTTCGTGGGGCGATTGTTGCTTCGATAATGGCGGCGATTAACTTCCCATCTCATCCGCTCGTCCTGGCCGCAAAGCGATGCCCAGAGCTGATCGAGGACTTGGATGAAGTGGCGTCGAAAGCCGGTGAGGCCATCCACGCCGGAGACAGCGTCTTGGACCTTGTAGGGATCGCTCCGGTGATCGAATTGGTTTACAGATCCGTTGCAATCCTCGGCGGAATCGGGATTGACGAGATTGAAAAAGTAGGGAGGAATCGATAGGTGTCTAAGAAGAATAAGTACAAGCAAGCAATTCCAACTGTCCGGAGGCCGGATTTGAAGCCGGTCGCGGGGAATTCCGTTCCCGCGCCAGCGGTAGTTACGGGGTTAGCGGATTTACGCCAAGTAGATACCCTGACCCCGATTCAGGCCGCTCAGACGATCACCGCGATTCACTCGCAAGTTCTGAAGACCGCGACTGATGCAGAGATCAAGGCTGCGGTGGTCGCCACGCCATCGAATGGCGATAACCTTGATCTCGTGAAAGCGGCGAGTGAACTATGCGAAGTGTTTGAGATATGCAAGGTACGATTGGAGCGGATGAGTCGTCTTGAGGCTGGGGAAGCCAGTCTTGAAGAGTCGCAGGCCGCGCTCATTCAGGAACGGAGTCAACTCATTGCAGACCGGAGTGAAATTGACAAACGTGAGGCAAGCCTGAAGAAGCGGGAAGAAGACCTTCGACTTCTAGAGGATAGCCTTTGCGCTCGTGAGTTCAATGCTGAGGCAGGATTTGCCTCAGAGCGCCGCGCCTCGCTTCTCTTGCTTGAAAGGGAGGCTGCTGCCGTTCGGGAAGAGCTTTCACGTGTCCGTGATCTGATAGGGTCCGAACGTGCCGAATGGGACAGGCGCTGGCACGAACAGGACATCAGAGTCCGTGAGGAACTTGAAAGCCTAAGGGAGGGGCAGACGTCAGCGCTTGTCAAGGCCGAGGCTGATTTGGCTGATCAGGTCCGGCAATTCGAGATTGACTGCTCGCGGGAACGCACTGAGTTCAAAAAGCAGCGGGCAAAGTTGGAAGTGGAAGCAGAGGTGCTGGCGGAAGATCGTGCGGCCTTTGACGTTCTGGTGAAGGAGCGAGCTGGCAGGCTACTGGAGGTCGCGGACGCTAAGTACCGAGACTTAGAGGCTCGACTTGACGCTGCGCGCAAGGAGCGCGACTCTCTCTATGGGACTCTTCGGGAACGCGAAGAGGCCGAGCGTACCCTTGGTAATAGATCTCTCAGCGAGGTTAAACGTGAGATGGATGCACTCATCAAAGAGAAGAAGTCTTTGAATGATCGTCTCGCCAAGCGACCGAGCGAAGACATGGTGATACGCCTGGAAACACTGGAGCGAGCCCAAGAAGAGTGGGAAGCAGATCGAGCACGCCTGTCTCAAGAACTGATGTCAAGTAAGGCGGCAGTAGCCAGGTCGTCGATTGCTGTCACCGAAATTGAGGTTCTTCGAGATCAGAAGGCCGCACTGGAGACTGGTAAGGACTTGTTGCAGGCTGCCCTGGAAGAACTCAGGAAGGATGTCGACGAAAGAATCCGGCGCTCCGATGGCGCGAGTCCATTCCCGTCGTGCAGCGAGATGGACCGGGACGATGCGCTTCAGGTCAGCCCGCCGATGATCGACGAGATCGTCGACCTCAGTGCGTTCTGTGACGACCTCCAACACCGGATCGCTATCGATCCAGCGTCAAACAAGGTTTTGCATTATTCCCTAACCGATATCCGCTGCTTCTTGGCTGGCATGGCGACGAGCAGACTTCATCTACTCCAGGGCATTAGCGGCACCGGCAAGACGAGCCTACCGCTTGCTGTGGCCCGTGCGCTTGGGGCAGGGTCGACGCTTGTCGAAGTGCAGGCGGGGTGGAGAGACCGTCAAGATCTGATCGGCCACTTCAACGCATTCGAGCGTCGGTTTTATGAATCGGAGTTTCTTCAGGCACTCTACAGGGCGCAGTGTCCCCGATTCTCGAACGGCGTGTACATTGTCATCTTGGACGAGATGAACCTCTCACATCCGGAGCAGTACTTCGCTGATCTGCTGTCGGCACTCGAACAGGACTCCCAGCATCAGAAGTTGGATCTGATGACCGCATCCGTCGAGCCGGCTCCGGCCTTGCTGCACAACGGTCGTACGCTTGCGCTACCAAGGAATGTTTGGTTCGTGGGGACCGCGAATCATGATGAAACCACCAAAGACTTCGCGGACAAGACCTACGACCGGGCACATGTGATGGAGCTGCCCCGTCATCGGGAGGTCTTTAAGCCAAAGCGCTCGAAGGCACGGCCGCCCGTTTCTCTGGCTGCCTTGCAGGCGGCATTCTCCGCAGCTCAGAACGCATACCAGACGGAAGCTGCGGGTGCCTATCAGTTTCTGGACGGATCCTTCTCCGATGTACTGGGGCGCCGATTCCGCATCGGCTGGGGTAATCGTCTGGAGCGACAGATGCGTGACTTCGTGCCGATCGTGCTGGCGTGTGGTGGCACTTTGACCGAGGCAGTGGATCACGTTCTGTCCACCAAACTGCTGCGCAAGATCCGAGATAGGCATGACATCAGGCCAGAGGACTTGGAGGCGCTGCGTCTCGCGGTTAAGGAAGCATGGCCCCGTCTGAAGTCGGACGGAGAACCTGGGAAGTCCACGGAAATTATCCGCAGCGAGCTCCGGCGGCTGGGTGCTGACGAGGCCGCATGACATATCGTTTCGTCGACCGATTAACGGGGAAGGCTTGCGACGTGCAGGCCAGGGGTACTCTGCTCGGCCGCTTGATGGTGGAGCCTCTTAGCGACGATTCGACATTCTTGAATACCGTGGCTATCGCGGAATCCGCTTACTGCGTTCCCGACCTGCGAGGGCAGTGGCAACTCCTGCAGCCGGGGCGGGAGCGAATTGAAGGTACGATCTCACGAGCGCAGGTTCTGGAGCGACTCGACCTTTCGAGCATCCTAGACGTCGGACGGAGCGTTCAGGAGGTCACCACATCGGGGGGTACCTGGCTGGACGCACTCGATGTGTCTCCCTTGGTTTCACGCATGTCCGAACGGGCGGAACTGCAGGAATTCGAGAATGTCCTTGCTGAGCACCTTGGTCACCTCATTGAGGTTTGCAGGCGACCACGGACACACTTGAGAGTTGAGGTCGAACGGACGGCTGTCTCTCGGGCAAGGCGGCTTGCGACGCAGGCATCCAGCTATCTTGCTGCGCATACAGAGGATTGGGATCGACCGACGCTGCGAGCCGTTATACCAAAGCGCATCCTTTCGCTCGTACGGGAGGAACAGTTCGACATTTACGAGAATAGGGTGGCAGCGCGCTTGGTCGACCATGTTGATACCTACCTTTCTCGCCGTGTGACCGAGGTTTCCAGACTGCTTTGCTTGTTCACGGCGGCCGATCACAGCTCCACCGCAGGACAGGGGTCGCACTGGCGCCAAAATCGAATCTATCAACTCTGGGGCTCATCAATCGATGCGGGGGAAGCTCGGCGCAAAGCGGAGCGCACACTCGCTCAACTCAAGTATTTGAAGTACTCAATATCGGGTCTGATGGATACTCGGCTCTATCGCGAGGTTCCGAGAAGGGCGTTCGTGAGCACGACTCTTACGATGACGAACATTCTTGCGAATGACGCGCATTACCGACACGTGGCTGACATCTGGCTTGCTTGGGCGCGACTGGTGGGGGAGCAGTCGCCGAAGCCGGAAAAGTACTTCGAGGAGATGCAGGAGCTCTGTCGATGCTTTGGCTCGTTTTCTTTGTTGCTCGTCATCAGAGGGCTGGAGCAGTTGGGCATCGAACCTGTCGATCTGTCACAGCCACTGACGGAGAAAGGAATTAAGCTGGCGGGGCGGGGCACTAGGGTGAAGCTTTCCTGGTCATCTAGCGACGGCGTATTGCGGCTTGCTTGTGACACCGGCAAATCGTTGCGAATTGTCCCGATTCCGGCCTCTGTCTCGACGCTTGCTGATCATGATCTGGCCAGCCTGATGCATGACGCCGATGAGGCGGCAAGCTTGGATGAAATCACCTTGGTTCTCTATCCAAGTCCGTCGTCTGAGATGGCTTTTCATCGCATGGAGCCTGGGCACGCGCATCGGCTGCATTCTCTGTCGCATGAAGTTGGAAAGCAAGATCAACCGAGGGCGGGTTTCTTACCCGTTTCGCCGTGGGATTTGGCCAGCGTTGAACGACTGGCACGTCAGCTTCGTTGGGCAACTTCAGTGCCGGCGTATATGGCCTATCCATCGACCTTCGACAATCCCCTCGCACCGGAGCTTGCCCCCGACGCACCATGGCTGAAGGTGTCGGGTTCCAACATCAGTGTTGTTCGCGTACCCGAGGCGCATGAGTCCCTACCGATTGCACAGCTTCTAGGGGGAGAAAAGAGGCGGCTCGCAGCGTTGGAAGCTGAGCACGCAGACGTGTCTCAGCAACTCCGCATGGCGGTACGAGGCGGAAGAGCGAGCGCCCCTCTGAATGTACGAAAGAAGGCACTCAATGTGGAGATGACCAACCTTGACGCGCGCATCGGATTCTTGAGCTCGCTTGAGGTTGACTTGGCTGCTGGAGTGGCAATCGTGCAATCACTTCTCACTTGTCCAACTTGTGCATCGGTGGCCGACCCCACACGCGATTTCAAGGGTGGCCCCGGTCATCGTTTTTCCTGTGAGTGTCCTGATTGCTCTACACGGTGGGGTACAGAAGCCTGTCCGAATTGCAAGGCATGGATCCCCATTATGCTACCCAAAGTGACCTCTTGGTCGGTGAATGAAGGTGAGGTAGGTTGGCTTGATCAATTCCTTGGGGCTGATGTTCTGGCCGTGCCCTACCAGTTGGAGCGGGGCGGACTAGCTTATATGTGCCCGTCGTGCGGTCATGGGCGAGTGTCATTGCAGGACACTGCACCGCCGACACCGGAGATATGACGTGACATCCGTGAGGTAGTCTTCGGTGCAAATGCGGTGATCGTAGAGCCGGCACCTTAGTCGCGCGAGCAGGTAGTTATTCCTATGGGTTTGACGGCCCGGCCAAGCAGTGCCTTATGCGGCGCATATCAGTCTGGGATTCATGACGTCAACGGAGCGGAAAGCTTCTAATAAATAGGCGCTCGCTTCCTTGCAACCCGCACCACTACGTGCCTGTATCTTAAGCATTTTATTAGAAGTCATTCCCGGAAACCCGCGCCAGCATTGGCTTTCCGGGCGATTGCCGACCTGCATGGGGTGCAGGTGGTCGGAGGTTCAAATCCTCTCGCCCCGACCAGCATCATGAGAAACCCGCACAGTGAAGACTGTGCGGGTTTTTTCTTTTTGGCCGCGCTTCTTTTTGCATCCGCAAAATGTTCGAATATCCGCAATACCCGCGCATCGGTCAATTTGCGTAATTGCCGGGCCATTGCCGCGAAGGATCGAAGCCATGTCGTCATGGCCGGAAAAACATCGGCACTTTGCGCGAACGCGGGCAGATGATCGGGTTTGTAGTGCTCCGGCGCTGACTCTACAATCAAGGCGTGGCCGCGCGCTCTGCATGTCTTTCGGAACAGACGTTTGTTCGCTGCAGGCGCCGGCATCGCCGCGGCCTTTTTTCGCGGCATCGGGTTTCCGCAGCATCCGGTCGCAACGACGAGGAGTGGACGATGGCCAAACGCGAACGCTCTGCACGGGCCTTGCAGGACGAGGTGAGCCGGCGCATCCAGCGTATCGACGACATCATCGAGGACGGCGCGAAGGTGCGCGTGCCGTTGCCGCAGGCGCAGCCGCGCGACGCGCGCGGGCGCAACTGGGACATGAAGGCATTCGGCAATGCCAGTGGCTTCGAGAAGAGCATTCGCATCGTGGTGGACAAGGCGCGCGACGAATTCGACCTGGCCGAGCTGCCGGGCCAGGGCGCGGCCGACCCGTTCGGCGGCGCTTCGTGAAGCGGCCGCCGGCGGTCTCGTTGGAGTAACGCATGCAGGCTTGCGATCCCTGCCATCTGCTCGTCGGCGCGCCGGCCTCGGTGCTGCCGCACGAGAACCTGGCCGCGTCCGGCGCGGGCGCGCTCGGCGTGGAGATCAACTCGCGCTGGGTGGACCGGCCGTGGCACTGCACGGTGTGCGGCGCGTGGATGTTCCAGAACGCGGCCCACGGCGACCCGCCCAATGTCTGGCGCATGGGGCGGCGCCCGCACGAGCGGCCGCTGGAGTGTGTCTGACCCGCTGCCGGCGCTGCGCTCCCGTTGCGCCGCGGCATGCTACGATGCCCGGCAAAGGGAGACATCATGAGCGAATCGAGAACGCTGCACTACCGCGGCCACGTGGTCCTGATCTCGGTGCAGCAGCACGCGCGCGGCTGCCTGGTGAGCGCGTCGATCGTGCGGGAGGGCAAGGGGGAGGTGCGCAATCCTTCGCCGCTGCAGTCGTGGATGGGCCATGAGCAGGGCGATCTGCTGGCGGTGGCGGACCGTGCCCAGGCGCGCGCCTGCCGCCTGATCGATGCCACGGTGGACCATGTTGCCTATGCGGCGGACTGAGCGGCGGTGCCGCGCGCGCCAGAAGTTTTGCGTCCCGGCCTACATGGCGGCGGGTCGCGGTCGTTAATCGGGGTATGAACTCATTCGATGCATCCGAAAAGGGCGCGGCCAACGCCGACGCCATAGGCTGGGGTTCGTCGCCGCCACACGTGCTGGCGGCCGTGCTCAACACCGCCCTGGCCGCCGAGGACCTGCACGGCTTCGCCGCGCTGCTGTCCGACATGGCGCGCGACCGCGGCCTCAAGGGCACGCGCGGTGCCCACCAGTCCATCTACGACATGCCGTACGCCAGCCTGCTGCCGCGCCAGCAGCATCTGCTGGCGGATGCGTTCGAGCTGCTGATCCGCCTCGGGCTGGAACTGCAGCCACGCCGCCCGCGCGTGCTGGGCGACGGCCCGGCCGACCTGCTGGTACGCGGCAGCCACGACATTCCCCCCACCTGAGGCGGCCGGCACCGCTGGCAGAACCGCCGCGCCGCATGCTAGCATCACGCAAAAATCAGGGGGGCCTCCAGCCCTGACCGATCAGATCGCCGCAAGACGGCGACACGCTGCCCGTGCCGAAGCCGATCGCGGCCGGACAGCCTTGCTGGCACCGGCCGCCCGCGCACGGCCGTGTTGTCCGAGGGGAGCGATCACGAGTCTTGGAGGTATGTGTGATGGACGAAGACGAACCTTTCGGGGTTGTGTTCGAGGATTTCCGCGTCATCTGGGTGGCCGAACGCCTGCAGGACGGCACCTGGACGGCGCGCTACTGCTGGCACCCGGGCACCTCCGAGGCTTCTGCCAAGGCCTTGCAGGCCGCGGTGCTGAGCGGCAAGTCCAAGCGCCTGCTGGGCGAATTCCGCAGCGAGGAAGAGACCGTCGCGGCCATCAAGGCCGCGGTGCTGCTCGAGGCCAAGTGGGTGCGCTGAGCCGGCCGCCTCCCGCGCGCTAGCGCGCGGGCAAGGCGACATCCGGCAAGGCGATGCGGCTCCATTTCCAGCTCCACAGGCCGTCGCGCGTGAGGCCGATGACGATGCGCTCGCCGTTGTCCCTCGTGGCCGACGCCTCGACCGTGTTCAGGCCGCGGTAGGACAGCGCATACCTGATCGCGTCCTTCGCGGCTTCGCGCTTCGGTGCGCTGTCTTCCGCGCCCGGCGAGTCCTGCCGCGGGGCGGGGACGGATGCAGGCGGCGCCGAAGGTGCCGAAGGCGCGGCGGCGGGCTTCTCGCCGGCCATCAGCGCCATCACGCCGGCCGGCGACACCATCGTGTCGATCATGGTGCGGATGACGGCCTGGCCGATGGCCTGCCCGATGCCGGCCAGCGGCGTGTCGCGCAGGACCGGCGCCGCGCCGAGCTTCTGCTGCAGCGACGCGGTCAGTTGCTCCTTGAGGTTTTCGCGCAGGGCGGGGTAGTCGACGTAGCGCGAGAACTTGTCGGCATCGTGCGCCTGGATGGCCGCGCGCATCTGGTAGAGCGTCCAGTAGGGGCTGGCATAGCTGGTGGCGGCGACGGCGAGCGCCGCCGCGATTGCGGTCTTGAGGGTTCGGTTCATCGCGGGTCCGGTTGGCGCCGCCGCGGAAGGCGGCGGGCGCGATGCGCCCATTGTCCCCAAAGCCCGGCGCTCGCGTCCAGCTTCCGCGCGGCGCCGCCTGCCCGGATGTCCTCAACGTCCCAACGCCCGAGCGCCCGAGCGCCCGAATTCCCGATCGTCCTAGCAGCCGGGCTGGCTGCGCTCGAGCAGCCCGATCTCGCGGATCGCCACCGACAGCATCGACAAGCCCGCCGCGCCCGAGGCGCGCTGGTCCGCCAGCATGCGCGAGAAGCGCTCGATCTGGGCTTGCCGGCCGTTGCGCCAGGCTTCGATCAGTTTCTCCGTGGTGTCCAGTTCCACCGGCTGCGACAGCACGCTCACGGTCAGCGCGCGCTTGAGGCGGCCCAGGTCTTCCAGCGCCGTGGTGCGCGCCAGCAGGTCCCAGTGGCTGTCGGCGGGCAGGGCCTGGGCGCGCTCGCGCAGCCAGCCGAAGCTGAACTCGGTGTCGAGCGCGAAGTAGACGCTGGCCACCAGCGCCAGGCCGCGCTGCGTGGCGGCCGCCACGTCGGCGATGTCGAGCGCGGCCGCGCAGATTTCCCCGGCGGCCACGCGCAGCGCCAGCGCGTCGTCCACGCCGGCCTGCGCTAGCGCCTGGCGCCGCTCGGCCAGCGCCGCCGCCTCGGGCGCGGCCAGCAGCGCCGGCAACTGCGGCGTGAGCCAGGCCGCGGCCTCGGCGTAGCGCGCGCTTTCGCCGCCGTCCTGGACGCCGCCGGCGCGCGCATGGCGCAGGAACCACAGGCTGGCGTGCTCGAGCAGCCGGCCCACGGCGGCGAACATGCGCGCCTGCACTTCGTCGTCGACGCGGTTGTCGAGCGCGTCGATCTCGGCCCACAGCGGCTCCAGCCCGAACACGTCGCGGCCGATCAGGCAGGCGCGCACGATGTCCGCGGGGCGCGCGTCGGTCTCTTCCAGCATGCGGTGGACGAAGGTGGCGCCGGCGCGGTTGACCAGCGTGTTGGTCAGGTGCGTGGACAGGATCTCGCGCCGCAGCGGGTGGCGCAGCATGGCCTCGGCATGCCGCTCGCGCAGCGGCCGCGGAAAGTAGGCCGGCAGCAGGCCCGCCACCAGCGGGTCCTCGGGCAGGCTCGATGCGAGCAGTTCGTCATACAGCCACATCTTGCTGTAGGCCAGCAGCACCGCGCGCTCGGGCGAGGTCAGGCCCAGCCCGGCCGCCTTGCGCTCGACCACTTCCTCGTCGGCGGGCAGGAACTCCAGCGCGCGCTTGAGGCGCCCGGCGCGCTCCAGCCAGTGGATCAAGCGCGCTTCCTGGTCGAGCAGCGCGGCGGCGCTGCGGCCGGCCACCGAGAGCGCCTGGGTCTGGTAGTAGTTGTCCTCCAGCACCAGCAGGCCGACTTCGTCGGTCATCTCCGCCAGTTGCTTGTTGCGCTGCTTCTCGGTCATCTCGCCGTCGGACACCGCCAGGCCGAGCAGGATCTTGATGTTGACCTCGTGGTCGGAGCAGTCCACGCCGGCGGAATTGTCGATCGCGTCGGTGTTGATGCGCCCGCCGTGCAGCGCGAACTCGATGCGCCCGAGCTGGGTGAAGCCGAGGTTGCCGCCTTCGCCCACCACCTTGCAGCGCAGCTCGGCGCCGTTGACGCGCACCGCGTCGTTGCTGCGGTCGCCGACCTGCGCATGCGTCTCGCGGCTGGACTTGACGTAGGTGCCGATGCCGCCGTTGTAGAGCAGGTCGACCGGCGCCAGCAGGATCGCGTGGACCAGGTCGGCCGGCGACAGCGCCGCGGCGCTGGTGCCCAGGCAGGCCTGCACCTCGGGCGTGAGCGCGATGGCCTTGGCGGTGCGCGGGAACACGCCGCCGCCGGCCGAGATCAGGCTGGCGTCGTAGTCGGCCCAGCTCGAGCGCGGCAGCGCGAACAGGCGCTGGCGCTCGCGCAGGCTGGCGGCCGGGTCGGGCGCGGGGTCGAGGAAGATGTGGCGGTGGTCGAAGGCCGCCACCAGCCGGATGTGCGGCGACAGCAGCATGCCGTTGCCGAACACGTCGCCGGACATGTCGCCGACGCCGGCCACGGTGAAATCGGTGGACTGGATGTCGATGCCCATCTCGCGGAAATGGCGCTTGACCGATTCCCACGCGCCGCGCGCCGTGATGGCCATCTTCTTGTGGTCGTAGCCGACCGAGCCGCCCGAGGCGAAGGCGTCGCCGAGCCAGAAACCGTATTCGGCGGAGATCGCGTTGGCGTAGTCGGAAAAGCTCGCGGTGCCCTTGTCGGCGGCCACCACCAGATAGGGGTCGTCGCCGTCGTCGCGCACCACCTCGGGCGGCGGCACCAGCGCGCCGGCGACGCGGTTGTCGGTCACGTCGAGCAGGCCGCGCAGGAAGGTCTGGTAGCAGGCGATGCCTTCCTGCAGCACCGCGTCGCGGTCGCCGGCGAGCGGCGGGCGCTTGACCACGAAGCCGCCCTTGCTGCCGACCGGCACGATCACGGTGTTCTTGACCATCTGCGCTTTCATCAGGCCGAGCACCTCGGTGCGGAAGTCCTCGCGCCGGTCCGACCAGCGCAGGCCGCCGCGCGCCACCGGGCCGCCGCGCAGGTGCACGCCTTCGACGCGCGGCGAGTAGACCCAGATCTCGAACATCGGGCGCGGCTCGGGCAGGCCCGGCACGCGGGCCGGGTCGAACTTGAACGACAGGCACGGGCGCGGCCCGCCGTCGGCGCCGTGGCGGAAATAGTTGGTGCGCACGGTGGCGTTGATGACGCCGAGGAACAGCCGCAGGATGCGGTCTTCGTCCAGGTTCGGCACCTGGTCGAGCGCGCCGCCGATGGCCTGCAGCAGCCGCTCGCAGTGCGCCGCGCGCGCGGCCTCGGTGGCCGGGTCGAAGCGCGCCGCGAACAGCGCCACCAGCTGCGCGGCGATGGCCGGGTTGCCGGTCAGCGCGCGCTCGATGTAGGCGTCGCTGAAGGTCGAGCCGACCTGGCGCAGATAGCGCGCATAGGCGCGCAGGATGGTGACGTCGCGCGCGGCGAGCCCGGCGCGCAGCACCAGGCGGTTGAAATTGTCGTTCTCGATCTCGCCGTTCCAGGCGCGCGCGAAGGCATCCTCGAACAGCGCCTTGATGCGCTCGATGTCGGCGCCGAGGTCGGCACCGGCGCCGGCGGCCACGCCGTCGGCCATCTCGAGCCCGAAGTCGTGCACCCAGACCGGCGCCGCGCCGCTGGGCTCGATCAGGTAGGGCCGCTCTTCGTCCACGCGCACGCCGAGATGCTCCAGCATGGGCAGGCTCAGCGACAGCGCGATCGGCTCGCGCGCGCGGTAGACTTTGAAGCGGAACGCGCCGGGCGCGGCCTCGATGGGCCGGTACAGGTTCATGGCCACGCCGCCGCTGGCCAGCGCCGCCTCCATCAGCTCGATGTCGCGCACCGCGGTGCGGGCCGGATAGTCCTCGCGGTAGCCGGCCGGGAACGCATCGCCGTAGCGGCGCAGCAGGCGGTTGCCCTGTTCCTCGCCGTTGCTGTCGAGCAGCGCGGCGGCGAGGTCGTCCTGCCAGCGGCGCGCGGCCTGCACGATGCGCGCCTCGAGCTCGGCCGGGTCGACCTCGGGCATGGTGCCGGGCTCGCCGCGCACGATGAGCTGGATGCGCGCCAGCGGCGACTCCGACAACTGCGGCGTGAACTCGCAGCCATTGCCGTGGAACGCGGTCATCAGCAGCTTCTGGATGCGCTGGCGCAGGTCGGTGTTGTACTTGTCGCGCGGCACGAACACCAGGCAGGAGACGAAGCGGTCGAAGCGGTCGCGGCGCACGAACAGGCGGATGCGCTGGTGCTCCTGCAGGCGCAGGATGCCCAGCGCGATGTCGGCCAGCTCGTCCTCGTCGGCCTGGAACAGTTCGTCGCGCGGATACTGCTCGAGGATGGTCACCAGCGACTTGTACAGGTGGCCCTTGGTCAGGAAGCCCGCGCGCGCCAGGACGTTGGCGAACTTGCGCCGCACCAGCGGGATCTCCGCGCAAGACATCATGTAGGCGGTGGAGGTGTAGAGCCCGACGAAGCGGCGCTCGCCGAACAGCTTGCCGTTGGCGTCGACCAGCTTGACGCCGATGTAGTCCAGGTAGCCGGGCCGGTGCACGGTCGCGCGCGAGTTGGCCTTGGTGACGAAGATCGGCGAGCTGCCCTCGATCACGCTGCTGGCGGCCGCCGGCAGCTCGGTGAGCGCGCCGGCCTCCGCCGGGCGCAGGCTCTCGCGCAGGATGCCGGCGCCGGACCCGGCCACGCCGCGCAGGTAGAAGCGGCCGTCCCGGGTGATCAGTTCGTAGTCGCGCTGCCCGAGGAAGGTGAAGTGGTCGTCGAGCATCCATTGCAGGAAGGCGCAGGCTTCCTGGGTCTCCGGCTGGCGGCCGTGCGGGGGCTGGGCCAGCGTCTCGACGGTGGCGGCGGCGGTGGCGGTCATGCCGGGCCAGTCCTCGACCGCGGCGCGCACGTCGCCGAGCACGCGCGCGATGCCGTTGCGCAACGCTTCCTGCGTGGCGGCGTCGCCGCAGCGGTCGACCTCGAAGTGGATGAACGATTCCAGCCGCGGCCCGCCCGCGGCTGGCGTGTCCGCCGCTGTGTCCGCCGCTGCGTTCGCCGGCGGTGCGCCGGCCTCGCCGTCGCCGGGCAGCGCGACCCTGGCGATGCGGCCGTCGGCCTCACGCCAGACCCGGAACACCGGGTGGATGGCGGAGTGCAGGGCCAGCCCGAGCCGGTTGATCTCCATCGTCACCGAATCCACCAGGAACGGCATGTCGTCGTTGACGATCTCCACCACGGAGTGGTCGGAATGCCAGCCGTGCTGCTCCAGGTTGGGGTTGTAGACCCGCAGCCGGGCGCTGCCGGAGACGAAGCGCTGCGCGGTCTGCCAGTGCGCCATCACCGCGCCGTACAGGTCGGCCACTTCCCGCTGCAGCAGGTCGTCGGCGTCGGCCAGGTCGTAGTAGTGCCGCAGGAACGGCTCCGCCCTGGCGAACATGTCGCCGGGCAGGCGCCCCTGGGCGAACTGCATCAGGTCGGCCAGCAACCGGGCCAGTCGCGTTTCGCTTTCCGCCAGCATGGTGTCTCCCCGGGGTCGTTTCGGCAGGTCCATGCGCGCCGGGCCCGCGCGGCGCCGTGGTGCGGTGCCGGGCCGGGGGCGGCATGAGCCTGCTAACTACTGTAGAGCATAAAGAGGCGCGCGGCGTGTCAGTCGTGTGATGGCCGGGTGGCGCCGGGGCAGGTATGAATTTAGCGACTAGGATCCATGACTTTATATCGCCGCTGGAATATGTCCGCTCTGGCTACACTGCTTATCTGCGCCTTACCGTCGGGTAGCCAGCGCGAGCCGGACGGGGGGCAAGGCCCATCCGCGGCGTGCGCCAGCCAGCGGCCGGTCGGGGCAGGTTTCATGGAGACATATAAGATGTACAAGGAACGAATCCGGCTGGCCAGCCTCCTCGACAAGATCATGCCGGCGGATGCCGCCGCCGCGCTGATCCGGGATGGCATGACCGTGGGCATGAGCGGCTTTACCCGGGCCGGCGACTGCAAGGCGGTGCCGGAGGCGCTGGCCCGACGCGCGGCGACCGAGCCACTGCGCATCACCTTGATGACCGGCGCCTCGCTGGGCAACGACACCGACAAGATCCTGGCCGAGGCCAACGTGCTGGCGCGGCGCCTGCCGTTCCAGGTCGACCCGACCCTGCGGCGCAAGATCAACGCCGGCGAAGTGATGTTCATCGACCAGCATCTGTCCGAGACCGTGGAGCAGTTGCGCGGCCGCCAGATCGCGCCGGTGGACGTGGCGGTGGTGGAGGCGGCGGCCATCACCGAGAGCGGCGGCATCGTGCCGACCACCTCGGTGGGCAATTCCGCCAGCTTCGCCATGCAGGCCGAGAAGGTCATCGTCGAGATCAACCTCAACATGCCGGCCGAGCTGGAAGGCCTGCACGACATTTATCTGCCCACGCCGCGCCCCGGCCGCGAGCCGATCCCGCTGACCGCGGTGGACCAGCGCATCGGCCTGACCTACATCCCGGTGGACCCGGCCAGGATCGCCGCCATCGTCATCACGCAGAAGGACGACAGCCCGTCCAGCGCGCTGCCGCCCGACCAGGACACCCGGCAGATCGCCGGGCACCTCAACGAATTCCTGCTGCACGAGGTCCGCGCGGGCCGGCTGGCGCCGTCGCTGCAGCCGCTGCAGGCCGGCATCGGCACCATCGCCAACGCGGTGCTGCACGGCCTGGTCGATTCGCCGTTCCGCGACCTGAAGATGTATTCGGAAGTGCTGCAGGACAGCACCATCGAGTTGCTGGACGCGGGCCGGCTGAGTTTCGCCTCGGCCTCCTCGGTGACGCTGAGCGGCCCGGTCTATGCGCGCTTCCTGGCGGACCTGGCGCGCTACCGCTCGCGCGTGATCCTGCGCCCGCAGGAGATCAGCAACCATCCGGAGCTGGTGCGCCGGCTGGGCCTGATCACCATCAACACGGCGCTGGAGTGCGACATCTACGGCAACGTGAATTCCACGCACGTGGGCGGCACGCACATGATGAACGGCATCGGCGGCTCCGGCGACTTCGCGCGCAACGCGCATATCTCGGTGTTCGTCACCAAGTCGGTGGCCAAGGCGGGCGCGATCTCCAGCATCGTGCCGATGGTCTCGCACGTGGACCATACCGAGCACGATGTCGACGTCATCGTGACCGAGCACGGCCTGGCCGACCTGCGCGGCCTGGCGCCGCGCGAGCGCGCGCAGCAGATCATCGCCAATTGCGCGGACCCGCTCTACCGCGACCTGCTGCAGGACTACGTGACGCGCGCCGGACGGCGCGGCGGCCAGACGCCGCACCTGATCGAGGAAGCGCTGGCCTGGCACGCGCGCTTGCGCGAGCAGGGCACCATGAGCGCCACCCCGGCGCTGGCGGCGGCCTGAGCGCCTGATGGCCCGGGCGGCGGGGCGGACGCGCGCCGCGCCGTCCCGCCGTCTGGCGCTGGCTGCTATCCCTTGAAGATCAGCACCGCCAGGACGAGGGAGGAAGCCATGAGTATCAGGACATCGAGCATGATGGTCTCCACGGAAGGAGCGGGGCCGGGCGGCAAAGCCGCGGGCGCGATCGCGGGCGAGGATGCGCGTACGGGCGCGGCCATAGCCTGACGGGACGCCGCGTGGCTGCCTGTCGGCGGCCTTCCTGCAGCTTTCCTGCTGCTTTCCAGTTTTCCTGCCGGGATATATCTCACACTTCGCCACGCGGCGTCATCCGCGCGATGGCGTTTCAAGCGGGCGTTGCAATCTCGGCTATGCCGATGCTGCCGCCGGGGACGCGCGCGGATGGTGCGCTGGCGCACCATCCGCGGCAATGCCCGCGCAATGCGGGCAGGCTGGCGATTACTGCTTGGGCGCGGCCTTGGCGCCGTCGGTGTACGGGTCGAACTTGCCCGACTTGGCACCATCGGTGTACGGATCGGGCTTGCCGGACTTGGCGCCGTCCGTATAGGGATCAGCCTTCTTCTTGGCGCCGTCCGCGCTCAGATTGGACTTGGTCGACTTCTTCGCGCCATCGGTATACGGATCGAACTTGCCCGATTTGGCCGCGTTCTTGTTCGGATCGCCCTTGTTGGTGTGGGCGCCGCCATACAGGTCGCCACCATCGGTGTAGTTCTTCTGGGCGTGCGCCAGCTGCGCGCCCCCGAAAGCGGTCACGGCGACGATCATCAGAGCGGATACGGTCTTGTTGCGCATTGCTTGTCCTCATGGGTTTGGCCGTGGGCAGGGGGGCACGGCCGTCGTACTGGTTGTCTGACCCGGTTACTTTACCGACTCGGGAGGGCCCTGCGATGTCAATTTCCTTCCCGTTATATTGAAGCACCAAGGACGGGTACGAATACTGCGCCAGATCAAGTGGTGCGGCATGGCAACAACAGGCGGGCGGCAAGGGCCGGTGGCCCCCCGCCGCATCGGGCCGGGGGCCGCCGCGAGGCTTACTCGAGCGTGATGTTCTGGTCGTGCGCGATCTTCTTGCGCAGTTCCAGTTCGCGCTTGATCTGCGCGGCGTACTGCTGCGGCGTGTTGCCGTCGGGATAGGCCCCGCTTTCGGCCAGCCGGCGCTTGACGTTGGGGTCCTGCAGCGTCTTCACGGCGGCGTCGTGCACCTTGGCGATGACGGCGGCCGGCGTGTTGGCGGGCGCCACCAGGCCATACCAGGCCATGTTGTTCATGTCCTTCATGCCGGCCTCGGCGAAGGTCGGCACGTCGGGCAGGCCTTCCACGCGCTTGGGCGCGGCCACCGCCAGCGCGCGCAGCTTGCCGGCCTGGATGTGCGGCATCGACGAGGGCAGGTTGTCGAACTGGCCGCTGACCTGGCCGGCCAGCGTGTCGTTCAGCGCCGGGCCCGAGCCGCGGTAGGGCACGTGGACCATGTCGGTTTTGGTCAGGAACTTGAACAGCTCGCCGTCCAGATGCGAAATGCTGCCCTTGCCGGCCGAGGCGTAGCTGTACTTGCCGGGGTTGGCCTTCACCAGCGCGACGAATTCCTGCACGGTCTTGGCCGGCACCTTCGGGTTGACCGTCAGCACGTTCGGCACGTTGACCAGATTGGTGATCGGCGCGAAGTCCTTGAGCGGGTCGTAGGGGTTGCGGGCGTTGGTGGCCGGGTTGGTGGCCATCGTGCTGACCGTGGCGATGCCGAGCGTGTAGCCGTCCGGCGCGGACTTGGCCAGCGCATCGGCGCCGATCGCGCCGCCGCCGCCGCCGCGGTTTTCCACCACCACGGGCTGGCCCAGTTCGCGGCCGATGCCGTCGGCCACCGAGCGCGCCACGATGTCGGTGGTGCCGCCCGCGGCGAACGGCACGATGAGGCGGATCGGCTTGGTGGGATAGCTTTGCGCCATCGCGCCCTGGCACAGGCCGAACAGGGCCAGGCAGGCTGCACTGCTGATTTTCAGGACTGCTTTCAAGAGAGGCTCCGAAGATTCCAGGTTGGCTTGCGGGTGCGGCAACGGAGGCGCGGGCATGGCGGGTTCCCGTGTCTGGTCCCGTCTTGTCGTTGTGATTCCCTGCTGGCTTGCCGCAGTGTTCCGGGCGGCAGGGCGCGCCCGGATTTGCCGAAGCGACCGGAGTTGTTCCGTGATGCGGAACTATGTTCCGCGATGTGCTTCAAGTGCAATTCAACCGTGAAAGCGGGCGGGGCGGAATCAGTATCAACCCGGTATCAAGTTGGCGGAAATCCGGTATTCACCCGGGGCCGCCGCGGCCGGGAATCGATACGGCAACGCGGCCCGCGTGAAAATCGAAGCGGACAAGCGCATGGGGAAAGCGTTGGGAAAAGGAAGGGGAAATGAAAAACGGAAAAGAAAAAAGCCGGGAGCATTTCTGCTACCCGGCTTCTTTGAATTCGCTGGTGGGGCGTGAGTGACTCGAACACTCGACCTACGGATTAAGAGTCCGCTGCTCTACCAACTGAGCTAACGCCCCAACGAAGTCAAAAATTATATCAAGGCATTTTCGATCGCGCAATAGCTGCGTGCATTTTCTTGTGAATCCGATGACGGGGCGGCGGCTACAATGCGCTCGTTCCGGCCATCGCCAGGCCCCGCACACGGAGAACCCTTCATGCATGCCAGAGTCCTGCGCTACCTCGACGAGGTGGTGAGCCGCGGCTCGATTCGCCAGGCCGCGCTGCACCTGCATGTGGCGCCGACCGCGATCAACCGGCAGATCCTGGATCTGGAGGCCGAGCTGGGCGCGCCCCTGTTCGAGCGCATCAACAAGCGGCTGCGGCTCACGCCGCTCGGCAAGCTGGTGCTGGCCCACGTGCGCCAGACCCTGCGCGAGCACGAGCTGCTGCGCAGCCGGATCGAGGCCGTCAAGGGCATGCGCCAGGGCGAGGTCACGGTCGCCACCACGGCCGGCCTGGCCGGCTCGCTGATGCCGTCGCTGGTGCACGGTTTCCGCCAGCAGTACCCGGGCATCCTGGTGCGCCTGCTCGATCTGCCGGTGGCGGAAATCGCCGCCGCCGTCGAGCGCGGCGACGCCGACCTCGGCCTGGGCTACGACCTGCCCGACGTGGCCGCATTCCGCATCCTCGCCGGCAGCGACTGGCCGGTCGGCGCGGTGGTGGCGCCGGGCCACGCGCTGGCGGCGCAGCCGTCGGCGCTGCTGGCCGAATGCCTGGCGTGGCCGGTGATCCTGCCCGCGCCCTCGATGTCGCTGCGCGGCCTGCTCGACGAAGGCTTCGCGCGTGCCGGGCTGGCGGTCCTGGCGGCCACGGAGACGACCTCGACCGCGCTGATGCGCAGCCTGGTCATGCTCGGCGACGGCATCGCCTTTCTCAATCCGCTCGACGTGCTCGACGAACGCGCGCGCGGCACGCTCGCGTGGCTGCCGCTGCGCGACGGCAACCTGCCGCGCCAGACCCTGCGGCTGGTGGCGCGGGCGCGCGGCGAGCCAGGCGCGGCCGCCGGCCTGATGGCCGGGCGCATCGGCGCCGCGCTGGCCGAGGTGTTCGGCGCGGCGCGCTAGCCTGCAAATCTCCGGCCGGCGCTGTGCTGATTTTGCGCACAGCGTCGGCGCAATTCGATGCTTTGCCGGGCGCGGCCGGCGCCGTAGACTGCCCGGGCCTTCCACAACCGCTGCGGAGATGCCGCCATGCCCCTGATCCTGCTCCACGCCGACGTGCTCGTGACGATGGACGAACGGCGCCGCGAGATCGCCGACGGCGCGCTGGTGGCGCAAGGCCCGGCCATCGAATGGGTCGGCGCCAGCGCGGACCTGCCGCCGCAGTACCGCCGCCTGATCGACGAGGGGCGGGCCGAGGTGCTCGACATGCGCGGCCATGTGGTCACGCCGGGCCTGGTCAACACGCATCACCACATGTACCAGAGCCTCACGCGCGCGGTGCCGGCGGCGCAGGACGCCGAGCTGTTCTCCTGGCTGGGCAGCCTCTACCTGCTGTGGTCGCACCTGACGCCGGAGATGATCGACGTCTCCGCGCGCACCGCGATGGCCGAGCTGATGCTGTCGGGCTGCACCACCACCAGCGACCATCTCTATCTCTACCCCAACGGCGCGCGCCTCGACGACGCCATCGCGGCGGCGGCGGACATGGGCATGCGCTTCCATGCCGCGCGCGGCTCGATGAGCGTCGGCCGCAGCAAGGGCGGCCTGCCGCCCGACTCGGTGGTGGAAGAGGAGGGCGCCATCCTCGCCGACAGCCAGCGGCTGATCGAGCGGTATCACGATGCCTCGCGCCACGCCATGCTGCGCGTGGTGGTGGCGCCGTGCTCGCCGTTTTCCGTGTCGCGCGACCTGATGCGCGAGTCGGCGCGGCTGGCGCGCAGCTACGGCGTGTCGATGCACACTCATCTGGCCGAGAACGACAACGACATCGCCTATTCCCGCGAGCGTTTCGGCCTGACGCCGGCGCAGTACGCCGAAGCACTCGGCTGGGTCGGTCCCGACGTGTGGCACGCGCACTGCGTGAAGCTCGACGGCGACGGCATCGCGCTGTTCGCGCGCACCGGCACTGGCGTGGCCCATTGCCCGTGCAGCAACATGCGGCTGGCGTCGGGCATCGCCCCGGTGCGCGCGATGCGCGACGCGGGCGTGCCGGTCGGGCTGGGCGTGGACGGCAGCGCTTCCAACGACGGCGCCCACATGCTCGGCGAAGCGCGCCAGGCCATGCTGTTGCAGCGCGTGGGCTACGGCCCCGCGGCCATGAGCGCGCGCGAGGCGCTGGAGATCGCCACGCTGGGCGGCGCGCGCGTGCTCGGGCGCGACGACATCGGCGCGCTGGCGCCCGGCATGTCGGCCGACTTCGTCGCCTTCGACATGCGCGCGGTCGCCTACGCCGGCGCCGGCCACGACCCGGTGGCGGCGCTGGTCTTCTGCACGCCCGGCAACGTCGCCGCCAGCGTCATCAACGGCAAGGTGGTGGTGCGCGGCGGCGAACTGCTGAGCGCGGAGTTGCCGCGCGTGCTGGCGCGGCATCGCGGCCTGGCGCGCGCGCTGTTCGAGCGCGCCGCCGCGCCGGCGTAAGCCTGCGCGGCGGGCGCCGCGCGCGCAGGACCGGAATGCCACGTGCGCGCGACCCCACTCGAGTGGGGCAGCATCATGTTTCCAATGTATTCACACTTGTCCCCGGGACGTTCCCCGAACGCCCCTGACCCTTCCCGAGCCCGCAGACCCGCGGGCTTTTTTTTTGCGCGCGAGGATGGCGTGCCGAGATGCCGCGGCGGCCGATCGTGCCGATGACATCTGTCACATTGATGCGGTATCAATGTCGGGACGACGCAGACACCGAAGCGGACAAGAGGCGCGCGCAGCGGCAACGAAAAAGCGGGGAAAAGCGGCAGGCGCGGGAAACAAAAAAAGGAAAGCGGAAAAGAAAAAAGCCGGGAGCATTTCTGCTACCGGCTTTTCAGAATTCGCTGGTGGGGCGTGAGTGACTCGAACACTCGACCTACGGATTAAGAGTCCGCTGCTCTACCAACTGAGCTAACGCCCCAACGAAGAAAGAGATTCTATCATCGTTTTTGAGTTTGTCAAACGTTTAGTGCTTTTTCTTCGTTCCGCGTTGGCGGCGCTTGCGCGGCGATCGCGCATGAAGCCGGCGCACGCGGCGGGAACTTGCCCGCGCCTGCGGCGGTCACGTCCGGAGGCGAACGAAGCGTAGGCCTTTGCGGACGAGTCGGGCCGACCCATGTTAGGATGTTTTTTCACTTGCAATGGAGGGCTGTACCGATGGATATCAAGTTCCAAGAGCAAGAGCGTTACGATATCAACAATGAAGGCTTGCTGTTCCACGCCGTCGTCGACGGCCAACCCGTCACCTGCGTGGTGACGCGCGAGGCGCTGTGGGAAGGCTTCAGCGCCGACCAGGTGCTGTCGCTCGAAGAAGCTTTCCGCGCCGGGCGCGAGACCATCGAGCGCGCCGCCGTGGTGCTGATCGAGCAGGGCGCCGCACAGCCGGTGGTAGTCAAGCGCGCCCACGTGGCGCCGCTCTGAAACGGGTTTCAGTCCGGGCCGGTCATCGGTCCGATCCCGGGCGCCCGTTTCATGTGTTTGCGGCTGCCGGCGATTCGCCAGCAGTTGCCTGGCGCCGGATTCTCCGGCGTTTCTCTTTCCGTTTCACTCCCCGTCGCTACTAGCCGCCATCGTGCCGCATGCCGTGCCGCGCGCCGTGGCAATGCCGCATTGCGCGCGCTTCATGCCGGCTGCGCCGCGGCGCCGGGGCGGCTGGCGCATTCCTCGAAGATGCGCGCGCGGCAGGCGCGGCACACCGCCGGGTCGAGCCGGGCGATGATGGTGTGCAGGGCCTGCCGCTTGGTCGGGAAGATGTGGTCCTCGCCCAGCTTGGCGGTGAAGCCGGTCTGCTCCCAGGTCTGCAATACCTGCGTGCGCGGCCGGTGGAAGTAGAGATCGCCGCCGGCCGCGCGCCGCTCGGTCAGTTCGCTCTCCCACATCTCGGCGCCGGCCAGGTCGATGAAGTTCATGCTCTTGGTCATGGCCAGCAGGTGGATCTGCCCGGGGTGCGCCGTGCGCGCGTGGTGCAGCCGGTCGGTGACGTACTGCACGGCGCCGAAGTAGATCGCGCCTTCCATGCGCAGCAGTTTCAGTTGCGGGCATTCCGGCTGCGGCCGGCGCAGTTCGTCGAGCGGGGTGAAGCGGCGCTCGGGGTCGTCCGCGTCCGGCACCAGGCTGCGCACGGCCGGGCGCGAGGTGCGGTAGAGATAGGCCACCAGCGACAGGATGGTGCCGAGCAGGACCGCCATCTCCAGGCGGATGGCGAGCGTGGCGGCGAACGTGCTGATGGCGATGGCGAACTCGGCGCGGCTCAGGCTGGCGATGCGCCGCAGCCGCGCGAAGTCGAACAGGCCCCACGCCACCAGCAGCAGCATCGCGGCAATCGCCGCCAGCGGAATCTGCGCCAGCAGCGGCGCGCTGGCCGTCACCAGCACGACCAGCAGCAGCGCCGAGAACACGCCGGCCAGCGGAGTCTGCGCGCCGGCCTCGTAGTTGGGCATCGAGCGGTTCAGCGAGCCGCACGAGATGTAGGCCGAGAACAGGCCGCCCGCGATGTTCGACAGGCCCTGGCCGATGAACTCGCGGTTGGCGTCGATATGCTGGCCCGAGCGCAGCGCCACCGCCTTGGCGATCGAGATCGACTGGCCCAGCGCCACGATGGTCAGCGCCGCGGCGATGCCCAGCAGGTCGGGCACGGCCTGCCAGGCAATGTCCGGCAGATGGAAGGGCGGGATCGCCGAGGGAATCGGCCCGACCACGTTGACGTGGCGCGCGCCCCGGCTCCAGCCCGGCGCGTTGAGCAGCAGGGCCGTGCCGTAGCCGGCCAGCAGGCCCAGCAGCATGAACGGCAGGCGGCGCCAGACGCGCTTCACGGCGAGCGTGACGGCCAGCGTGACCACCGCCACGGTAAACGCGCTCCAGTTGATGGCGGCGGCGTTGTCCAGCAGGAAGCGCACCACGCCGAAGGCGCTGGTGCCGGTGGGCACGGCCAGCCCGAACAGGTCCTTGAGCGCGTAGAGCCCGATCAGCGTCGCCGCGCCGCAGGTGAAGCCGAGCAGCACCGAGGGCGAGATGAAGTTGGCCAGCGAGCCCAGCCGCAGCGTGCCCACCGCCAGCTGCAGCACGCCGACCATGATGGTCACGGCCAGCGCGAGGTCGATGTAGGCCGGGCTGCCGGCGAAGGCCACCGGGCTCAACATGGCGAACAGCGCCAGCGAGTTGGCGTTGGTCGGCCCCGACATCACGTGCCAGCTCGAGCCGAACAGCGCGGCCACGATGCAGGGGATGACCGCCGCGTAGATGCCGTACTGGGGCGGCAGCCCGGCCAGCGTGGCGAAGGCCACGCCCTGCGGCAGCACCAGCACCGCGCCGAGCAGGCCGGCCACCAGGTCGGCGCGCAGCGAGGCGGCGCCGACCCGGTGGCGCCACGCCGGCAGCAGGCGCGCCAGCATCGCGCCGGGGCCGGCCGCGCTCATGCGCGCGGGTCCTTCGCGTCGAAGCTCTCCAGCAGTTCGTCGAGCGCGCCGTAGACCTTGCCGAGCCGCTCGGCGCCGATCATGCGCTCCAGCTCCGCGTAGCGCCGCTCGATCAGCGGCTCCATCGCGGCGATCATGGCGCGGCACTTGTCCGTCAGCGAGATCTGCTGGCGGCGCTGGTCGGTGGCGCAGCGCGAGCGCAGGATCAGGCCCGCCTCCTCCATGCTGGACAGCATCCGGGTCAGGCTGGGGCTTAAGATGAGGCAGGCGTCGGCGAGCTGGTTCGGCTCCATCTCGCCCTGCTCGTTGAGTGTGCGCACCACGCGCCATTGCTGCTCGGTCAGGCCATGCTGGCGCAGGATCGGCCGGAAGCCGGCCATGAGCGTTTCGCGGGCCTGCAGCAGCAGGTGGGGCAGGTTGCGGTGGCGGAAGGTAGCCGGTTTCATGCCCGCCAGTGTAGCCGCGCGGAGGCCATCGCGCGAGCCGGTGGCGATACCGATGGCGCCGGCCGCGCGGGCCGGTTCCGCGCCGCGCCGCGCGGGCTCAATCCAGCGTGGCCACCACCGGCGTGTGGTCGGACGGCTGCTCCCAGGCGCGCGGCACGCGGTCGATCACGCAGCCGCGGCAGGCCTCGCGCAGCGCCGGCGACAGCAGGATATGGTCGATGCGCAGGCCGGCATTGCGGCGGAAGGCGAACATGCGGTAGTCCCACCACGAGAAGCTTTTCTCCGGCTGCTCGAACAGGCGGAACGCATCGGCCAGGCCCAGCGCCTCCAGCGCGCGGAACGCCTCCCGCTCCTGCGGCGACACCAGGTTCTGGCCTTCCCACTTGGCCGGATCGTGCACGTCGCGGTCCTCGGGCGCGATATTGAAGTCGCCCAGCAGCGCCAGCTTCGGGTACTTCGCCAGCTCGCCGCGCAGCCACGCCGTCATGGCGCGCAGCCAGTCGAGCTTGTAGACGAACTTGTCGGAGTCGGGCGCCTGGCCGTTGGGGAAATAGGCGCACACCAGGCGCACGTCGCCATAGGTGGCCGCCACCACGCGCTGCTGGGTGTCCTCGAAGCCGGGGATGTTGCGCACCACGTCGGCGGGCGCCGGCATGGTCGCGCCGCGCGCCAGGATCGCCACGCCGTTGTAGGTCTTCTGGCCGGTGAACACGCTGTGGAAGCCGGCGCTTTCCAGCTCGGCCAGCGGGTATTTGTCGTCCGGCATCTTCAACTCCTGCAGGCACAGGGCGTCGATGGGCGTGTCGGCTTTTTCCTGCTCGTTCAGCCAGTCCAGCACCTGCGGCAGCCGGACCTTGAGCGAGTTGACGTTCCAGGTGGCGATTCTCATGTTTCTTTGAAACCCTTTTGTACCATGGCTTTCATGGTTTCCAATGATGCATGGTACCCCGAGATCTTGTTGTTCGCGTCAGTCCAACGCAGGCTGCCATCGCTTTCCACCGCATTGAAGGGCGCCATTTACGGAACGGCCTCTCCCGGTCGGTAGGCGATGAGATTGCCACTATCCACGGCCCGAGCGAGAGCAAGGCCAATGCCGCCCGCAGCTTGCTCTCCCACGTTGCGCCGGATTTTCTGGGCTGCCTCGTCAACGGTATAGCGGCCGGCCGCCCGGCGCTCTGAGGTGCGGCGCGTCCGCTTAAACGGGGTGCTCAGCCTGGACGACAAGGCGCACGCCCAGCGCCTTGCACACCTTGGCTATCGTGTCGAAACGCGGGCTGGCATCAGCCCGCAGGGCTTTGTAGAGGGATTCCCGGCCAATACCGGCGGCCTCGGCGATTTGCGCCATGCCGCGCGCGCGCGCCGCGACGCCCAGCGCCTGCGCAAGCTCGCCGGCGTCTCCGTCTTCGATCACCTGTGTCAGGTAGGCGGCGATGTCCTCGTCGTCGCGCAGGTAGCGCGCGGGGTCGAAGGTAGGCAGTTCGGAAACCTGAATCGTCTTCTTGCTCATGATGGGTCTTCCTCGTCGTTTCTCAGGGCACGCGCCAAGTCTTTGGCTCGCTTGATGTCGCGGCTTTGCGTGGCCTTGGTGCCGCCGCCCAGCATGACGATCAACACGTCGCCCTGCTCGACGTAATACATGCGCCAGCCGGGGCCGAAGAACTCGCGCATCTCGCTCACGCCTTCGCCAACCGGCTCCACATCGCCCAGCAGGCCCTGAGCCGCCTTTTCAAGCCTGCGGATGAGGCGGGCGCGCGTGGCAGGGTCTTTCAGGCTATCAAACCAAGCGTCGAATTCCGGCAGGGGCTTTATCGTATACATAGGGTATTGTATTCGATCGAATACTAATTGGCAAGGTTGATGGGGTTACCGCGCTACGCGGCCTTCGCCTGCGAAAACAGGTGGATGAGGTTGTTTGGCGTGGGTTTGACGAATGCAGGCGTGGGCGCGACGCTCCGGCCGTTCTTCGCGCACGTTGTAGATGTTGTCCAGCTCGCCCAGCTTGTGGTTCCCCGGCCGTCAGTGCGCCGGCGCCGCGGTCCCGCCGGCCTGGGCGGCCCGCGCCGCGCGGGCATTGCGCCTGGCCTTGCCGGCCTCCACGGCGACCGCCACGATGGTCGCCGCGCCGACCGACACCGCCAGTTCCAGCGCATCCAGCGGCCGGGTGTGGAGCAGCGCCTGGAACACCGGCAGATAGATCACCGCGAGCTGCAGGCACAGGGTGAGCAGGACCGCGCCGAGCAGCGGCAGGTTGGTGGCCAGCGGCAGCCGCCACAGCGGGACGTGCTCCGAGCGGATCGCCATCACGTGCGCCATCTGCGCCAGCGTCAGCGTGGTGAACACCATCGTCTGCCAGCCGTCGCGGCCCTGGCCGAGGGCCCATGCCTGGACGCCCAGCGAGACCAGGCCGATCAGCAGGCCGATCCCGAGGATGTGCTGCCACATGCCGTGCGCGAAGAGGCTCTCGCGCGGATGGCGGGGCGGCCGGCGCATGACGTCCGCCTCGGCGGGCTCGGCGGCGAGCGCCAGGCCCGGCAAGCCGTCGGTGACGAGGTTGATCCACAGGATCTGCGCCGGCAGCAGCGGGATGGGCAGCAGGAACAGCGGCGCCAGGGTGATGACCCAGAGCTCGCCCGAGTTGCCCGTCATCGCATAGCGGACGAACTTGCGGATGTTGTCGTAGATGCGGCGCCCCTCGCGCACGGCGGCCACCACGGTGGCGAAGTTGTCGTCGAGCAGCACCAGGCTGGCGGCTTCCCGGGCGATGTCGGTGCCCTGCCTGCCCATCGCCACGCCGATGTCGGCGCGCTTGAGCGCGGGCGCGTCGTTGATGCCGTCGCCGGTCATGGCGACGAAGTGGCCAAGGTCCTGCAGCGCTTCGACGATGCGCAGCTTCTGCTCGGGATCGACCCGCGCGTAGACCCGGACGTGGGCGACGGCGGCCTGCAGCGCCGCGCGGTCGAGCTGCGCCAGGGCGGCGCCGGTGAGGACCTCGCCGCCGTGCTCGCCGAGGATGCCGAGCATGCGGGCGATGGCCAGCGCGGTCTCGGGATGGTCGCCGGTGATCATCACCGGCATGATGCCGGCGGTGACGCAGTCGCGCACCGCGGCCGCCGCTTCCGGGCGCGGCGGGTCGAACAGCGCCACCAGGCCGAGGAAGGTCAGCGACGATTCGGCGCCGGCCACGGCATCGGGGGCGGGCAAGGCATCGTGCTCGCGCATGGCCAGGGCCAGCACTCGCAGGCCCTGCGCGGCCAGGGCCTGCGCGTCATGCAGTGCGGCTCGCGGCGTCATCGGCAGCGTGCCGTCCGCGGTCTGGCGCGAGGTGCAGCACGGTATCACCGACTCCGGCGCGCCCTTGGTGAAGGCGATATAGCCGGCGGCCTGGCGATGGAAGGTGGTCATGCGCTTGCGCGCCGCGTCGAAGGGCTGCTCCTGCACGCGCGGCAGCCGCGCCTCCAGCGCCAGCTTGTCGATGCCGGCGGCGGACGCGGCATCCGCCAGGGCGGTCTCGGTCGGGTCGCCAATCCAGGTGGTGGTGGTGTCGCCGCCGGCGTCCGGATCGGGGCGCGCGTCGTTGCACAGCGCGGCGGCGACCAGCAACTGGCGCTGGCAGGGGGTGGCCAGCGCCTCGCCCGGCAGCCACGGCCGGGCGTCGGCGAGCAGGCGTTCCAGCCGCATGCGGTTCTGCGTCAGCGTCCCGGTCTTGTCGGTGCAGATCACTGTCACCGATCCCAGGGTCTCGACCGAGGACAGCTTGCGCACCAGCGCCTTGCGGGTGGCCATTTTCCTGGCGCCGAGCGCGAGGATGATGGCGACGACGGCCGGCAGCGCCTCCGGGATCGCGGCCACGCCGAGGCTGATCGCCGTGAGCAGCATCAACACGGGCGGCTCGCCGCGCAGCAGGCCCAGCCAGAATACCGCCACGCACAGCAGCAGGATGGCCACCGAGAGCCGCCAGCTGAACGCGGCCAGCCGCTTCTGCAGCGGGGTGTCCGGCCGCGCGGGCGCGAGGTGCCGCGCCAGCTTGCCGAGCTCGGTGTCGGTGCCGGTGGCGACCACGATGCCGCGGCCGTGGCCCTGCGTGACCGAGGTGCCGAGGTAGGCCATGTTGTGGCGGTCGCCGAGCGTGGCGGCCGGCGCGGCGATGGCCTCCGCGTGCTTGGCGACCGTGGCCGACTCGCCGGTCAGCGCCGATTCGTCAGCCATCAGTTGCGCTACCTCCACCAGGCGCAGGTCCGCGGGAACCTGGTTGCCCGCCTCGAGCAGGACCACGTCGCCCGGAACCAGCTCGTGCGCCGGAATGGCATGCGGGTGGCCGCCGCGCAGCACGGTGGCCTGCGCCGCCGCCAACTGCTGCAATTGCGCCAGGGCCCGGTCGGCGCGCCAGGTCTGGCTCAGCCCGAGCGCGGTCGTCATCAGCACGATGGCCAGGATGACCAGGGCGTCCAGCTTGTCGCCGAGGATCGCGGAGGCGATGGCCGCGATGACCAGTATCACCACCATCGGGTCGGCCAGCTGGGCCGCCGCCAGGGCGAGCACGCTGCGGCGCGGCGCCGCCTGCAATGCGTTCGGCCCGTGCGCGCGCGCGCGTTGCGCCGCCTGTTCGCTGTCCAGCCCGCGCGCCGGATCGACCGCGTATTCGCGTGCCACCTCATGGCATTCGCGGGCATGCCAGGGAGTGGCGCCGGTTGCGCCGGAAGGCGTGCCGGCGGCGGGGGGCGATGGCGATGAAGACAATGGAGGCGCTCCCGGGCAATCGCCTCGGCGGGGCTGGCCCGCGCCGGCGACGGCCGCTGTGTCGGGGTGGATGTGATCCGTTACAGCATAGGACGCGCGGGCGCGCCGGCATTGATGTGACGCAAGCCGGCGCCGTCAGGGCTTGAACGAGCCCTCGATGGTGTAGCGCGAGCCGGGATGCACCAGGCGCGCCAGCGTGATCGGCGAGCCCTGGCTTTCGGTGCGGCGGACCACGATCAGGCACGGCTCGCTGGCCTTGATGCCGAGCAGCCGCGCCTCTTCCGCGGTGGGCAGCTGCGCTTCGATGGAGTACTGGGCCTCCCACAGCGGCGCCACGGCCAGCAGGTAGTTGGTGGGCGTGGTCCGGGTGAAGTCCACGCCGAGGTAGTCCGGCGCGCGCGCGGGATTGACGTAGCGGTCTTCGCACAGCAGCGGCACGCCGTTCTCGCTGTGGACGATGAGCGTGTGGAAGACCTGGTTGCCGACCGGCAGGCCGATGCGCGGGGCGAGTGCCTCGCTGACCGTCTCGGCCCGCGCCAGGTGCACGTCGGAGCGGTGCTTGTGGCCGCGCTCGGTGATCTCGTCGTGGAGGTCGCGGATGGTCAGCGTGGACGAGGCGCGGTAGGGCTGGCTGGCGAAGGTGCCCACGCCCTGCACGCGCTCGACCAGTCCCTCGGCCTGCAGCTCCCGCACCGCGCGGTTGGCGGTCATGCGGCTGACGCCGAACTGGGTCACGAGCTCGGATTCCGACGGCATCAGCGTGCCCGGTGGCCAGCGGCCCGCGCTGAGGCCTTCCTTGAGGTAGTTCTTGATGTGCGCGTAGGCGGCGGCGGGAGGGAGGTAGCTCATGGCCCGCATCTTACTTGACCGGGCTTGTCTAGCCAATTCGGACTGGCGCGCCGGACTGGCGCGCGCGTGCGCCGCGCGGGTCGCTTCGGGGCGCTTCCTGGGCTGCTTTCCGGGTCGCTTTTCGAGTCGTCTCCCTGGCGCCGGCGCGGCTCCGGCCGGATGCCGGGGCCGCGCCATGCGCCGGGATCACGCCACGGCCATGCCGCCGTGGCGCAGCAGCGCGTCGATCTGCGGCGCGCGGCCGCGGAACGCCGTGAACGACTCCATCGCCGGGCGGCTGCCGCCGACCGAGAGGATCTCGCGGCGGTAGCGCGCGCCGGTCTCGGCGTCGAGCACGGAGCCCGACAGCCCGGCGGCTTCCTCGAAGGCCGCGTACACGTCGGCGGACAGCACCTCGGCCCACTTGTAGCTGTAGTAGCCGGCCGCGTAGCCGCCCGCGAAGATGTGGCTGAAGGTGTTCGGCCAGCGCGACAGCGGGTGCTGCGGCACCACGTGGGCGTGGTCGTTGATCTCGCGCGACAGCGCCAGCACGGTTTTCTCGCCGGCGGGGTCGAAGTCGGTGTGCAGGTGCATGTCGAACGACGAGAACACGATCTGGCGCAGCGTCATCATGCCGTTCTGGAAGTTCCTGGCGGCCAGCATGCGCTCGAACAGCGCGCGCGGCAGCGGCTCGCCGGTGTCGGCTTGCGCGGTCATGCCGGTCAGCACCTCGTATTCCCAGCAGAAGTTCTCCATGAACTGCGAGGGCAGCTCCACCGCGTCCCATTCCACGCCGTTGATGCCGGACACGCCCAGCTCGCCCACCTGGGTGAGCATGTGGTGCAGGCCGTGGCCGAATTCGTGGAACAGCGTGATGACTTCGTCATGGGTGAACAGCGCGGGTTTGCCGCCGACCGGCGCCGAGAAATTGCAGGTCAGGTAGGCCACCGGCGTCTGCACGCGGCCGTCGCCGAGCAGCTTGCGGCCGCGCGCGTCGTCCATCCAGGCGCCGCCGCGCTTGCCTTCGCGGGCGTACAGGTCGATGTAGAACTGCGCCAGCAGGTTGCCTTCGGGCGAAACCACGCGGAAAAAGCGCACGTCCTGGTGCCAGGTCTGGGCCTGGTCGGCCTCGATGCGCACCGAGAACAGCTTCTCGACCACGCCGAACAGGCCCTTGAGCACCTGCGGCTCGGGGAAGTATTGCTTGACCTCCTGCTCGGAGAAGGCGTAGCGCTGCTCGCGCAGCTTTTCCGAGGCGTAGGCCACGTCCCACGGCGCCAGCTCCGCCAGGCCCAGCTCGCCGGCGGCGAAGGCCTTGAGCTCGTCCCAGTCCTTCTCGGCGAACGGGCGCGCGCGCGCGGCCAGCTCGTCGAGGAAGCGCAGCACCGCGGCCGGCGACTCCGCCATCTTGGGCACCAGCGAGACTTCGCCGTAGGAGGCGTAGCCGAGCAGGTGCGCCTCTTCCTGGCGCAGCGCCAGCTGTTCGCGCATGTTGTCGGTGTTGTCCCATTCGGCCTTGCCCTGGCCGTATTGCCCGGCCAGCTCGGACGCACGGGTCACGCTGGCCTGGTACATGGTCTGGCGCAGCGCGCGGTCGTTGGCGTATTGCAGCACCGGGAAGTAGGACGGGAAGTGCAGCGTGAACTTCCAGCCGGCCTTGCCGTCCTTCTCGGCGGCGGCGCGCGCGGCTTCCAGCGCGTCGGCGGGAATGCCGGACAGGCGGCTTTCGTCCTCGATCACCAGCGCGTAGGCGTTGGTGGCGTCGAGCACGTGATCCGAGAACGCCTTGGACAACTGCGCCTGCTGTTCCTGGATGGCGGCGAAGCGCGGCTTCTTGTCTTCCGGCAGCTCGGCGCCGCCCAGGCGGAAGCCGCGCAGCTCGTTCTCCATCAACTGGCGCCGCGCCGCGCTCATGGCGGCGAACTCGGGGCTGGCGGCGATCGCCTTGTACTTATCGTACAGCGCCAGGCTCTGGCCCAGCGAGGACCAGAACTCGGTCATGCGCGGCAGGTTGTCGGCGTGCGCCTGGCGCAACGCCGGCGTGTCCGCCACCGCGCTCAGGTGGCCGACCACGCCCCAGGCGCGCCCGAGCGGCTCGGTGGCGGTTTCGAGCGCTTCCACGGCGCTGGCCCAGGTGGCCGGGGTGGCGGGGTCCTCGGCGCGCTCGACCGCGGCCTGCGCGGTGGCCAGCAGCGTGTCCAGCGCCGGCCCGATGTGTTCGGGGCGGATCTCGGAGAAACGGGGCAGGTCGGTAAAGTCCAGCAGCGGATTGGCGGCGTTGGCGGTGGCGGCTTGGTCCATGACGTCTCTCTTGGCGGGGCCCATAAAGGCAATACCCCGCACATTGGGGCGGGGCGGGGTTTTTCCAGTACCGCGGCGGCGCGTGCGGCGTTCAGCCGGCGGCGCGCTCGGCGGCTTCCAGCGTGTTGATGAGCAGCATGGTGATGGTCATCGGGCCGACGCCGCCGGGCACCGGCGTGATATAGCCGGCCACTTCCCTGACGCCGTTGAAGTCCACGTCGCCGCACAGCTTGCCGTTGTCGTCGCGGTTCATGCCCACGTCGATCACGGCCGCGCCGGGCTTGACCATGTCGGCCGTGATGATGTTGCGGCGCCCCACGGCGGCCACGATCACGTCGGCCTCGCGGGTGTGCGCGGCCAGGTCGCGCGTCTTGCTGTTGCAGATGGTGACGGTGGCGCCGGCCTGCAGCAGCAGCATCGCCATCGGCTTGCCGACGATGTTGGAGGCGCCCACCACCACGGCGCGCGCGCCGCGCAGCGGGAACTGCACCGATTCGAGCATCTTCATGCAGCCGTAGGGCGTGCACGGGCGGAACAGCGGCGCGCCGGTCATCAGGGCGCCGGCATTGGCCACGTGGAAGCCGTCCACGTCCTTTTCAGGGGCGATCGCCTCGAGCACTTTGTGGCTGTCGATATGCTTGGGCAGCGGCAACTGCACCAGGATGCCGTGGATGTCCGGGTCGCGGTTCAGGGCGTCGATGCGGGCCAGCAGGTCGGCTTCGCTCAGGTCGGCCGGGTAGCGGTCCAGCGAGGAGTGGAAGCCGTTGTCGTCGCAGGCCTTCACCTTGTTGCGCACGTAGACCTGGCTGGCCGGGTCCTCGCCGACCAGGATCACGGCCAGGCCCGGGCGGTGGCCGCGCTCGGTGAGGCGGGCGGCGCGCTGGGCGGCTTCCGTGCGGAGTTGCTTGGCAAGGGCGTTGCCGTCGATCAGTTGGGCTGGCATGGGGATGGGAGGGGGAAGGTGGGGAAACAGGGAACAAAGCGGAATTATAAAGGTTGACGCAACCCGGGGCGAACTCGGCGGGGGCGCTGGTAGCATCTGCCCATGCATGTACCGATCGATTCACTGAGCGAGGCGCTGGCCCGCCTGATGGCGCCGGACGGCCCGGCCGCGCAGGCCTGGCTGGCGGCGTGCGGGCTGGCCGGGCTGGCCTGGGCGCTGTGGCGCCGGCCCTGGCACCTGCTGCGGCGCGGCGACCTCCAGCACGGCTGGCTGGGCGCGCTGCTGTTCGTGACGCTGCTGTGGACGGCGCGCGTGGCGCTGCCGGGCGGGCTGGTGTTCCAGTTGTTCGGCGCCACGCTGATGGTGACGCTGTTCGGGCTGCCGCTGGCGCTGCTGTCGCTGTTCGTGGTGGACCTGGTGTCGCTGCTCGGCCTGGGCTATCTGGCCGGCGCGAACTGGAGCGGCGTCGACTGGGCGGCGCTGTGGCCGCGCTATGTGTGGATGGGCCTGCTGCCGGCGCTGCTGTCGGCGGCGCTGCAGGGCGCCATGCGCCGGTTGCTGCCGCGCCATCCGTTCGTCTTCATCCTCGGCCACGGCTATTTCGCCGCCGGGCTGGCGGCGCTGGGCGCCGGCGCGGCGCGCGCCGTGTGGCACAGCCACGGCGCGCGCGGCGGCGTGCTGACGCTGCCCGACACGCTCACCGCGGTGCTGATCCTGGCGTTCGGCGAGGCGTTCCTCACCGGCATGCTGGTGGCGGTGTTCGTGGTCTACAAGCCGCAATGGGTCGTGACCTTCCGCGACGAGGAATACCTGAAGGGATAGGAAGGCGGGGTGGCCGCCGGTGATCCGGCGGCGGGTTGCGGTGGCCCCGTTGCGGGACCGCGGGCGGGGCTCAGGCGTTCTTCGACAGCGCCAGGCGCAGCAGGTCGGCCACGGTGTTGACGTTGAGCTTTTCCATGATGTTGGCGCGGTGCGCCTCCACGGTCTTGATGGAAATGCCCAGGTCGTCGGCGATCTGCTTGTTCAGGCGGCCGGCCACGATGCGCTCGAGCACCTGCTGCTCGCGCGTGGTGAGCTTGCCCAGCAGATCCTTGGCGGCGCGCTGCTCGCGCGCGGCGGAGTGGTCGGTGCGCGCCTTCTGCAGCATGCGCTCCACCAGCGAGCGCAGCTCGGACTCGTCGAACGGTTTCTCGATGAAGTCGATCGCGCCTTTCTTCATGGTGGACACCGCCATCGGCACGTCGCCGTGGCCGGTGATGAAGACGATCGGGATGTTGATGTTCTCCGCGATCATGCGCTCCTGCAGCTCCGGCCCGCTCATGCCCGGCATGCGCACGTCCAGGATCAGGCACGAGACCTGGCCGGCGTCGTAGGCGGAGAGAAACTGTTCGGCGCTGGTAAAGCTGCGAACCTGGTAGCCATTGCCCTCCAGCAGCCAGGTCAGCGAGTCGCGCATGGCTTCGTCGTCGTCGACGATGAAGACGGTTTCGCCGCGGTGGGAGGTGGGGTTTGGCGTCACGTTCATGAAGTCTCCTGGGACATCGAAGTCATTTGCCGCCAAGTGTAACCGGCCCGGGCGGCTAGCAACAGGGGCCGGCGCCCGGCGCGGGCGCCCGGACTGCCGCGTTGCCGGGGCGCCGCGCGGCGCCGCGGTGGCGCTACCGCGGCGCTACTGTTCGGCCAGCGCCGGCAGCAGCGGCAGCATGATCTTGAAGGTGCAGCCGATGCCGTCGGCATTGTTCTCCACCCACAGCCGTCCCTGGTGGGACTCGATGATGGAGCGGCAGATGTTCAGGCCCATGCCCATGCCGTCCGACTTGGTGCTGAAGAACGGCTCGAACAGCCGCTCCTTGGTGGCCTCGTCCACGCCCGGGCCCTGGTCGATCACGTCGATGCGCACGATCTGGCCGAACTCGCCGGGCTCCACGCGCGCGTGCAGGCGCACCACGCCGGTCGAGCGCATGGCGGGCAGGCCGGCCATCGCTTCCACCGCGTTCTTGAGCAGGTTGACCAGCACCTGCTCGATCAGCACCGGGTCCACGTACAGCAGCAGCGGCGGCGCCGGCAGGCGGGTCAGGATGGTCACGCGGCGGCGCGTGGCTTCCAGGTCGGCCAGGCCCACCGCATCGGCCACGATGTCGTGCAGCGCGGCCTCGCGCCGCTGCGGCTGGCTGCGCTTCACGAAGCCGCGGATGCGGCTGATGATGGTGCCGGCGCGCACCGCCTGCGCCGAGGTCTTTTCCAGGATCGGGATCAGGTCCTCGGCGTTGCTGCGTCCGGAATTGAGCCGCGCCACCGCGCCCATGCAGTAGTTGTTGATGGCGGCCAGCGGCTGGTTGAGCTCGTGCGCCAGCGACGAGGCCATCTCGCCCATCGTGGTCAGGCGGCTGGTGAACTGCAGGCGCTCCTCGTGCTGGCGCGTCATTTCTTCGGCCGCCTTGCGCACCGTGATGTCGGTGGCGATCTGCATCTGCGCCAGGTGGCCGTCCACCCACTGGATATAGCGGCGGCGCACCTCGAACCACTTCTGCATGTCGGGCACGAAGACCTCGCGCGCGTCCGACGAGTACGGCATCAGCTCCGACGCCGGCAGCCCGGCGTAGGCGTCGATGTAGTCGGTGGCGTCGCTCGACACCTGTTCCTTGTCGACCTCGCCGCCGGCCAGCTTGAGGTGGCCCTCGGCCTCCCAGCCGAACAACTGGCGGTAGTAGCGGTTGGCGAACAGCAGCTCGGCCTTGTCCGTGGCCAGCACCGACACGGCCGCGTCCAGGCTTTCCAGCACGGTGGTGAAGCGGTCGTGCGCGGCGGCCAGCTCCTCGCGCGCGCGCTTGGGCTCGGTGATGTCCGTCATCGAGCTCATCCAGCCGGTATGGCGGCCGCGGCTGTCCACCAGCGGCGACACGTACATGCGCGCGTGGAAGCTGCTGCCGTCGCGGCGCATCACGCGCATCTCGTAGCCGCTGGCCGGCGACTTGCCCTGCAGCGTGAGGTCGATCTGCTTCTGCATTTCCTGCTGGTCGTTGGGCGGCCAGTAGGGGAAGGGCGGCATGCGCCCGACCAGCTCGGTGTCCTGCCAGCCGGTCATGCGGCAGAACGCCGGGTTGACGTAGGTGATGCGGCCGTTCAGGTCGAGCGCGCGCAGCCCGATCAGCATGGAGTTTTCCATCGCCCGGCGGAACGAGGTCTCGGCCAGCAGCGCGCGCTGCGCCTCGGAGCGGCGGCTGGTATGGCGCCACATGCTCCACAGGCTC